>JAABUY010000481.1_pt1 | contig 68725 bp, 60 predicted proteins | sample 5560271 | NCBI WGS metagenome assembly JAABUY01 (sample SAMN10711886, study PRJNA513374) | rock metagenome | isolation source: Antarctica rocks | place: Antarctica: Victoria Land, University Valley | reverse complement strand
CTCCGCAACAGCGTCAATGCAAATCTGCTCTTCGCTGAAGTGTTTGATTGCATCCTGAAGTGTGGTCGGATATGCCATGACTTGAGAATACGGAAGAACCAGCACTTAGTCAAGTATATTATTACCTCAGCATCTCCAACAAATCAAGGAACTTACAAGAAACACCGAGGGGGGGTACCCCCCCGCCACACACCATGCCCCCCAACCCCCAAGACATCCACTTCATGCAGCGCGCCCTCGATCTCGCCGCCGCCGCCGCCGCCCTTGCCAGCCCCAACCCGCAGGTAGGTTGCGTCCTCGTCCGCGACGGGGAGATCATCGGTGAGGGCGCCCACCTCTTCGATCGGCGCGACCACGCCGAAATCGTCGCCCTGCAGCAAGCGGCGGCCCGCGGCCTCAGTCCCACGGGCGCCACCGCCTTTGTCACTCTCGAGCCCTGCTCCCACCACGGCCGCACTGGCCCCTGTGCCGACACCCTCATCGCCGCCGGCATCGCCCGAGCCGTCGTCGCAACGGAAGACCCCAACCCCCTCGTTCGCGGCACGGGGCTCGCGAAGCTCCGGGCCGCCGGCATTGAAGTCAACCTCGGCATCTGCCGCCAGCAGGCCCGCGACCTCAACGATTCCTTCGCCTGCTTCATCCAGACCCGGCGCCCGTTCGTCAGTCTCAAGGCCGCCCTCTCCGCCGACGGCAAGCTCGCGCCACCGCCCGCCGAGCGCCTCCCCAACCAGCCTCACTGGCTCACCGGCCCCGCCGCCTGCCAGCAGGTGCAGCTGCTCCGCCACAGCTCCGACGCCATCCTCACCGGCATCGGAACCGTGCTCGCCGACAACCCCGCTCTCACCGACCGCACCTCCCTGCCCCGCCGCCGTCCCCTCCTCCGCGTCATCCTCGACACCCACCTCCGCACCCCCCTCCAATCGGAGCTGGTCCGCTCCGCCCGCACGACCCGCCGTACAGAATCGGACCTCCTCCTCCTCTGCGGTCCGGAGGCCCCCGCCTCCAGCATCGCCGCACTTCAGGGAGCCGGCGCCCAGGTCCACATCCTCCCGCAGCAAACCGGCGACCTCAGTCTCCCAGCCGCACTGGATTTCCTCGCCGACCGCAGCTGCATCAGCCTCCTTCTCGAGTGCGGCTCCGCCCTCAACGGAGCCTTCCTCCATCAACATCTCGTTGACAAAGCCATCCTCTTCTACGCCCGAGACCCGCTCGGTCCGCAGGCCATCCCCTTCGCGCAAGGCATATCGACGCCCCAAGCCGTCGAGTCCCAACTCACTCGCCTCACCCGCGCCACACTCGGCTCCGACACCGTCGTCACCGGCTACCTGCACGACCCCTGGCCCAAACCGACTCCATCCACGCACCCAATGCTCTAACCTGAAAGCATGTTTACTGGCCTGATCGAAGCGACCGGAACCATCCTCTCCCTTACGCCTTCAGCCGGCGCAACGCGCATCACTATCGCCGCGCCAGCCATCGCCGGCAAGCTCCGCACCGGCGATTCGGTCGCTGTCAGCGGCACCTGCCTCACCGCCCTCGACATCCAGCCAAACGCCAATCCTCCCCGCTTCTCCGCCGACCTCGCCGCCGAGACCGTCGCCCGCACCACCCTCTCCCGCCTCGCGCCCGGCAGCACCGTCAACCTCGAGCTACCCACCCCCGCAGGCTCGCCGCTCGGCGGCCACGTCGTTCAGGGCCACGTCGACGGCACCGCAACCCTCCTCGCACTCGACGCGATCCACCCGAGCCAGTCCCACTCCACCGACTGGCGCCTCGCCCTCGCGCTCCCGCCAGAGCTCGCCCGCAACGTCGTCCAGCAAGGTTCCATCACCATCGATGGCATCTCCCTTACCGTCGCCCTCCTCCGCCCCACCCCCACCGGCGCCGAGGCCGAGGCCGCCATCATCCCCCACACCTACAAGTCCACCAGCCTCCACACCCTCAAGCCCGGCGCACCTCTCAACATCGAAACCGATGTCCTCGCCCGCTACTCCGCGCAGCAAACAGAAAAGCGGCCGCGCGACGAATGGCTCACGACCGCATATCTCCTCGCCAATGGCTACTGACGCTTTCCGCTACGCCGTCATAATGCGCCAAACTCCCGCTCCATGCGGCATATCGCTGGGCCCTACACCCTCAAATGCACCCTGCCCATCTGCTCCTATATCCGAGTTCACCGCCTATCCATCGCTACCGTGTCGCGAAATCCCGCTGTACAAAAAAAGGCGCAACCCAGTGGGTCGCGCCTTTCTCTCTCCTCCAGCCCAAAATTCAGATCGAGCTCATATTGTGCAGGAACTCCTGATTGTTCCTTGTCTTCGCCAGCTTGTCCGTCAGGAGCTCCATCGCTTCTGTCGGGCTTAGCGGATTCAGCACCTTCCGCAGGATCCACGTCCTCTGCAGATCCTCCTTGGGAATCAACAACTCTTCCTTACGCGTTCCGGAGCGTTGAATATCGATCGCCGGAAACACCCGCTTGTCGACCAGCTTGCGGTCGAGAATCACTTCCATGTTGCCCGTTCCCTTGAACTCCTCGAAGATCACCTCGTCCATCCGCGAACCCGTATCTACGAGCGCGGTCGCAATGATCGTTAGGCTTCCACCTTCTTCAATATTGCGGGCCGCACCAAAGAAGCGCTTCGGCCGTTGCAGCGCATTCGAGTCCACACCGCCTGAGAGCACCTTGCCCGACGGCGGAACGATGGTGTTATACGCCCGCGCCAGACGTGTGATCGAGTCCAGCAGAATCACCACGTCTCGCTTGTGCTCCACCAGGCGCTTCGCCTTCTCGATCACCATCTCGGCAACTTGTACGTGACGCGCGGCTGGCTCGTCAAACGTCGAGCTGATGACCTCGCCCTTCACCGAACGCTGCATGTCCGTAACCTCTTCCGGACGCTCGTCAATCAGCAGCACAATCAGCACGACCTCCGGATGATTCGAGGTAATGCTGTTCGCGATCGATTGCAGCAGCATCGTCTTCCCCGTTCGCGGCGGAGCAACGATCAAGCCACGCTGACCTTTGCCCACCGGCGTCAACAGGTCCATCACGCGGCCGGATATGTGCTCCCGCACCGTCTCCATCTTCACCCGCTCCTGCGCATACAGCGGCGTCAGATTATCGAACAGAATCTTGTTGCGAGTCTCCTCGGGACTCTCAAAATTGATGGCCTCGATCTTTACGAGCGCGAAGTACTTCTCTCCCTCGTGCGGCGGCCGAACATTGCCGCTAATCGTGTCGCCCGTCTTAAGGTCGAACTTGCGGATCTGCGACGGCGAGACGTAAATGTCGTCCGGACCAGGCAGATAGTTGTAATCCGGAGAGCGGAGGAAACCATAGCCGTCCGGTAAGATCTCCAGTACGCCCTCCGCAAAAATATGCCCTTCCTTTTCGCTTTGCGCCTGCAGAATCTTGAAGATAAGGTCTTGCTTCCGGAGGCCGCTGGTACCACCGATGTCAAGACCACGCGCAAGCTTGCCCAGCTCCGCTATATTGTGCTCTTTTAGCTCAGAAATCGTCATGTTTTACCTAAATAGGAATGAGAATACGAGGGGAAGAAGTTGGAACTGAGGCGGGATCTGCGTGACGAGGGGGTCTTGCGGAAGGCCAGAGAATAGAAGGAGGTCGTTGCGGGGGGAGGGTTAGGTAAATGGTTCCGTTCGTCCCGCGGGTCGCCGGACAAACGAAGGAAGAGGTACAGCCGCGCGTTATGCCGCGCGGCGTTCCTGCAATTGTACTCTCTCGACCACCGGCTCCTGTGGCTCGTTCATTGGCACGGTATCTTTGAATCGGTCCAAAACCTCGTTGGTTGTGTCCTGAAGACGCGTGTTCGGCTTGTGGAGCTTCCGGGTCGCCTTGGACGCCAACTGGCACAGCTCATAGCGGTTTGTTACGTGGGTAAGTGCTCCAAAGATAAGATCTGAACGCATCATTTCTCCTTCTGATTTGTTTGCAAAATTTCCAGAAGCTCCCCTCAGTCAACGGCTTGAGTGGTCGTTCCGCATCTGCCTTCCTTCTTAAATCATGCTTACGTTGTTACATCATGCTTACTCTGATCTAGCCATTAGACGCAGAAGTTACCTGCGGCGACACACGAGATGCTTCGCAAATCTTCCATTTAGTGAAAAGGTGGATCTCACTTTCAAACACCGAATACCACCTCAAGTCCTCTGCTCAGACACAACAATGCTAAGAAGCTTCTTTCGAAGCCCTCTTTGAGCCGTCATTCCATAGAGACGCTAACCAGTTGAAAACAATATGCCTGGGAGAAACAATACAAAGTCTCTTCATTCTGATCAGGCACGCATTCGGCTCACATAGGCTGAACGGGTCAACGCACTCCTTGGAAGGTAAACCGGGTTCCGCTGATGGTCAATACTTTTTTTGGGAAATGCTCACCCCGCATCCTCCCGATTATAGAATTTCCCAGAAACAAGGTTCCTGCCCCGAAAAGTGAGCAGCTCGAGTCCGCCCGGCCGCTACGACCAGTAACTCCGGTCAAGGGTCCGGTACTGGATTGCCTCAGCAATATGCTTCACCGCGATGTCCCGATCGCCGCCCAGGTCGGCGATCGTTCTGGCCACCTTCAGAATGCGGTCATGGGCTCGAGCGCTCAGCCCCTGCTGCTGCATCGCTCGCTCCAGCAGACGCTCCGCGTCTGACGACAGCTCGCAAAAGATCCGGATCTGCTGAGTCGACATCTGCGCATTCGCAAACACCGCTCTCGACGCGCCCTTTGCCGATCCCTTCGTCCGCTCACCGCCCTCCGCAAAACGCTCATGCTGGCGCTCGCGAGCTGCCAGGACCCGCGCCCGGATGTCCCCCGATCCCTCCACCGCAGCTACTCCCCGCAGCTCCTTGTACTGCACCGCGGGCACCTCGATATGGATGTCGATCCGGTCCAGCAGCGGCCCGCTCACCTTGCTCACATACCTCTGAATCATCGGCGGCGTGCACATACATTCCCGGCTCTTGTCGTTGAAGTACCCGCACGGACAGGGATTCATCGCCGCGGCCAGCATGAACTGCGCCGGGAAACTCAACGTCATCGACGCTCGCGAGATCGTCACCACGCCGTCCTCCAACGGCTGGCGCAACACCTCCAGCACGTTGCGCGGAAACTCCGGCAGCTCGTCCAAAAACAGCAGCCCGTTATGAGCCAGGCTCACCTCGCCCGGTCGCGGAATCATTCCTCCGCCAATCAGACCAGCGTCCGAGATCGTGTGGTGCGGCGATCGAAACGGCCGATGCGTCACCAACCCCTGCTCCGTATCCAGCACGCCCGCCACCGAATGGATCTTTGTCGTCTCGAGCGCCTCTTCAAACCGCAGCGGAGCCAGAATCGACGGCAGCCGCTTCGCCAGCATCGTTTTGCCCGAACCCGGCGGCCCGATCATCAGAATATTGTGCCCGCCCGCTGCAGCCACCTCGAGCGCCCGCTTCGCTACATGCTGCCCTCGCACATCCTTGAAGTCGTGCGAAAAATGCTGCAGCTCGTTCAGCAGATCCGTCGCCTTCACCTCCAGCGGCGTCGCCGTCATCGCGCCCAGTGCCGCCGAGTTCAGCAGTTCACGCACCTCCAGAAGCGTCTTCACCGGATAGACCTTCACGCCCTGCACCACCGCCGCCTCGCGCGCATTGCTGGCCGGAATGATCAGACTCGTGATGCCCTTGGCCCGCGCCGCTACAGCGATCGGCAGCATCCCCTGCACGGCTCGCAGAGTTCCATCCAGGCCCAGCTCGCCCACCAGCAGGAAATCGTCGAGATCCTTGATATGCAGCGCGCCATATGCCCCCAGGATTCCGATCGCAATCGGCAGATCGAATCCCGATCCCTCTTTCTTGATGTCCGCTGGGGCCAGGTTGATCGTGATCCGCGTCGGTGGAATATCGAACCCGGAGTTCTTGATCGCGGATCGGACCCGGTCGCGGCTCTCCCGCACCGCCGCATCCGGCAGCCCCACCGTATTGAAAGTCTCCTCGGTCTGTTTCACTCCGGAGAAGTCCACCTCTACATCGATGATGTGTGCGTCGATCCCATATACGGCCGCGCTGCGAGCCTTGAAGAGCATCTGTCGTGTCTGCCTGTTGCACGCCTGGAAGGCGTGATTTCCCGCTGAGTCTAGCACTACAATCGCTCGACACCTCTGCCACGGAGGTTGCAGCAGCCTCTCGGAGAACGACCCATGCCGATCCGTTTTCCTGCCCATCGTTGCATCGCCCGCACAGCACTCCTCGCGTCAATCTTCGCCGTCGCATCCGCCACGTCTCTCTCGCAGAAGCCGCCTGCCGGCAACCCTGACGGGCAGATCGTCACAGCTCCGGAGAGCTCCCCAGCCGCCGGGGATCCGCCCACTGCGGAGACGGCATGGACCATGCTGAAAGACGCGGTCAAAGATCCCAAGCACCCCGATCTGCGCATCCAGGCGCTTGCCGCGCTCGGTACGCTCAATGGCCAGCTCCGCGCCGACAAATTGATTCGTCAGTCCATGACCGATCCCGAGCTCGATGTCCGCACCGCCGCCATTCTCGCCGCCGGGCAGTCCAAAACACAGGACTTCACCCTCGAGCTTCGCTCCGCTCTCGATGACCAGGAGCCGCAGGTCGCCTTCGCCGCCGCCACAACCCTTTGGAAGATGGGCGATCGCTCCGGCGCAGACGTCCTCATCGCCATCATTCAGGGGGAACGCAGCGCCTCACCCACCCTGATCAACGGCGCTCGACACACCGTCAGCCGCGAACTCCACAACCCCAGTTCGCTCGCACGTCTCGGTGCCATGCAGGGTGCCTCCTTTCTCCTCGGCCCGTTCGGCTTCGGCCTCACCGCGCTCGAATACATGCGCAGAAACGGTGGCGACGCCGCGCGCGTCGAAGCCATCGAGCTCATCGCACACGAAAAGACCGCACCCATCCGTGACGAACTCATCGACGCTCTCTCCGACAGGGATCCCGCCGTCCGCGCAGCGGCTGCCAAAGCGCTCGGCCAATATCACGACACGGTCGCCGCACAGGCCCTGGTGCCCGTCCTCAACGACCCAAAGGCTCCCGTACGCCTCACCGCCGCCGCAGCCTTCCTCAACGCAAACCTCCCTGTCGTTCGCAAGCTCCCACCGGCACGGGTCCCTCTAACCGCCGACCGGAAGACACGCTCCCACCGCCCCGCTCTACAATAGACATGCTTCGCCACACATCGCCGAGGCCATGACTCCCCGTGAATACCAGCCTCTTCGAACTGTTTAAAATCGGCATCGGCCCCTCCAGCTCCCACACGGTCGGCCCCATGCGCGCAGCTCTCCGCTTCGCCCGGGAGCTCGACGCAGCCGGCCTTGTCGATCGCACCGGTCACATCGTCGTCGATCTCTACGGTTCGCTCGCCCTCACCGGCATCGGTCACGGAACCGATCGCGCCATCCTCCTCGGCCTCTCGGGAGACGCTCCCGACACCGTCGATCCCGCAGGCATCGACACAAAGATCGCCGCCATCCGTTCCTCCAGAACCCTCCCTCTCCTCGGCCGTCACCCCATCCCCTTCCATGAGCCCGAGCACCTCCGCTTTCATCGCGATCAGATGTACCCCATCGCCGCCAGGCCCTCGCCCTCACTCACGCCGATCCCCGAAGCCGAAATCCCCTCGGTAACGCCCCCGCCCGCCGCTGGCGAGACTCCGCCGAGCACCCAGCCACAGACTCCACCCGCCACCCACCCCAACGGCCTCCGTCTCTCCGCCTTCGACATCGATGGCAACCTCTTAGCCTCGGACATCTTCTATTCCGTCGGCGGCGGCTTCATCGTGTCGCAAGCCGAGTTCCACCCCGACGCGCCCATCGCCACCTCCAGCCGCGCCGTCCCCTACCCTTTCTCGAGCGCCGAACAGCTTCTCGCTATCGCCGGCGAGCACCATCTCACCATCGCCGATCTGGTCCTCGCCAACGAGATCGCACTTCTATCCGATAACACCATCAGCCGCCCGGCTCTCGACGACAGCCAGGACCGGCAACAAAGCCGGGTGCCCCATCCTCTCGGACAGTCTTATCGTCCGAAAGGGTGGGATCTTGCCTCGCCGGAGATCAACGAGCACACCCCTACCCCGCAGCAGCAGATCGAGCAAAGCATCTTTGCGCTCTGGCAGACCATGCGGACCTGCACCGATCGCGGCCTCGCCATCGAAGGCACCCTTCCCGGAGGTCTTAACGTCCGCCGCCGCGCCCCGCGCCTCTCTCAGAAGCTCAACGCCGGCGGCTCCAAAGACCCACTCGCCCCCATGGACTGGGTCACCGTCTACGCCATGGCCGTCAACGAGGAGAACGCCGCCGGCGGCCGCGTCGTCACCGCTCCCACCAACGGAGCCGCCGGCGTCATCCCTGCCATCGCCCACTTCTACACCCGTTTCATCGACCCCATCACGAACGGGGGCGTCGCCGGCGAAAGCAAACAGACCCCCGCAGCAAATGTCCCGCAAGCCGCATCAGTATCCAGCCAGCAGGAGCGATCCGACAGCAGCGTCGCCTCCGCTTCTACCTCCGCCTCTGTCCTCTCTTCCGAGCCCGAGTCCGAGTCCGCCCACCGCGCCGGCCTCCTTCGCTACTTCCTCACCGCCGCCGCCATCGGCATCCTCTATAAAGAGAATGCCTCTATCTCCGGAGCCGAGGTCGGCTGCCAGGGCGAGGTCGGCGTCGCCTGCTCCATGGCCGCTGGTGGTCTGGTCGCCGCCCTCAACGGCACCAACGAGCAGATCGAGCACGCCGCCGAGATCGCCATGGAACACAACCTCGGCATGACTTGCGATCCCATCGGCGGCCTCGTCCAAATCCCCTGCATCGAACGCAACGGCATGGGAGCCGTCAAAGCCATCAACGCCGCCCGCCTCGCCATGGCCGAAACCGAAGGCCACAAACTCTCCCTAGACCAGATCATCGAAACCATGTACCGCACCGGCATGGACATGCAATCGCGCTACAAAGAGACGTCCCTGGCCGGCCTTGCCCTCAACATCATCGAGTGCTAGAACCGCTTTCTTATGCGCACAGGAGAACGTAGATGAGAGACCTGACCATCGAATTGCCAAATCGCCCCGGAGCGCTCGCGGAAATGGGCGAAGCTCTCGGTAAAGCGGGCATCAGCGTCGATGGCGGTGGCGCATACCTCTGCCGTGAAGAGGGTGTCGGACACTTTCTCTTTGTCAACGGCGAAGCAGCTCGGCAGGCTCTGGAAGAAGCCGGCATCCGCGTCCTCGCCGAGCGCAACGTACTCGTGCAAAGTCTTGACCAGAGCGAGCCAGGCCAATTGGGCAAGCTCTCACGGCGGATGGCCGACGCCGGCGTCAACATCGAAACGCTCTATAGTGACCACGACCATCAGCTCATTCTGGTCGTCGACGATGAGACGCAGGGACGACAGGTCTCGGAAATTTGGGAGCGCGAACGCGCTCACAAAGTCTCCGGGCGCAAAGCTCACCGTTACGCGCTTGCACTGGAATGGACAGGCAGCGACGAGCATGGCACACAAAACTACCGCAGCTACCGTCGAGACTTCACCATCAACTCATCCGGAAAACCTTCGATCACAGGTTCAAGCGATCCGGCATTTCGCGGCGATGCCGCCCGCTACAACCCCGAAGAATTGCTCGTGGCCAGCCTCTCTTCCTGTCACATGCTGACTTACCTCCACCTATGCGCAACGGGCGGCGTCATCGTCCTTGCTTACGAGGACAACGCCTCTGGCGTGATGCGCGAGACATCGCAGGGTGCCGGTGATTTCGAAGAGGTGTCCCTCCACCCGATCGTCACGGTCGCCGAAGCTCAAATGGCAGAGAAGGCCCTTTCCCTCCACCAACAGGCCCACGAAATGTGTTTCATCGCGCGCTCGGTCCGCTTTCCAGTTACGGTAGAGGCTTCGACCCGTCCGGCCACGCACACCTGAGGCGTTGGAGAGACTAGGCACCAACCTAGGCGGCCTAGTCTCTCTCCACCGCCAAAGCCACCGAGTTCCCTCCGCCCAGACACAAAACCGCCACACCCTTCTTCGCATCCCGCCGCAGCATCTCGTGCACCAGCGTCACCAGCACCCGAGCCCCGCTCGCCCCGATCGGATGCCCAATCGCCACCGCTCCCCCATTCACATTCACCTTCTCCAAGCCGATCCCCAGTTCCTTCGTCACCCCCAGCGCCTGCACCGCGAACGCCTCGTTCAACTCAAACAGGTCCACCTCGTCCGCGGACCATCCCGCCCGCTCCAAAACCTTCTGCACCCCCGTCACCGGAGCCAGCATCACCCACCGCGGCGCGACCCCGCTCGTAGCCTGAGCCTTGATCCGCACCAACACCTTGCAACCCAACTCTGAAGCCTTCTCCGCCGACATCACCACCACCGCCGCCGCCGCATCGTTCACACCGGGAGCATTTCCCGCCGTCACCGTCCCCCCCTCCTTCTTGAACGCCGGCCGCAACCCCGCCAACGCCTCAAGCGCCGCGGCGGGACGATCGACCGCGTCCTCCCGCACACTCTCATCCATCCGAAACTCCACCGCCTCGCCGCCCTTCTTCTTCGGCACCAGCCTCACCCCAACCACCTCCGCGTCGAACCGGCCTTCCCTCTGCGCAGTTGCCGCCTTTCGGTGCGACTCGAGCGCATACGCATCCTGCTGCTCCCGCGTGATTGAGTGCTTCTCCGCCACCAACTCCCCGGTCATCCCCATGTGCTGGTCGTCGCACGCACACCACAGCCCATCGTTCACCATCGAGTCCACCACCTTCGCATCGCCCATCCGAAAACCCTTCCGCCCCTGCGGCAGCAGATACGGCGCGTTCGACATCGACTCCATCCCACCCGCCACCACGATCTCCGCCGTCCCCGTCATCACACTCTGCGCCGCCAGAGCCACCGCCTTCAGACCGCTCCCGCACACCATGTTGATCGTCATCGCGCTCACCGTATCTGCAAGCCCTCCGCGCAGCGCCGCCTGCCGCGCCGGATTCTGCCCCAGCCCCGCCGGCAGCACACATCCCATCAGGCACTCGTCCACACTCTCGGGCGAGATGCCCGCGCGCCGCACCGCCTCACGCACCACGATCGCGCCCAGTTCCACCGCACTCATCTCGCTCAACGCGCCCTGAAACTTTCCCACCGGAGTCCTCGCCGCACTCACAATCACCACATCTCGCATCGCCAAATCTCCTCATCGTCATCACGCCCGAAACCCCGGCACGATCCACATCCAAGTGTAAGCCTCCACGCATCCGGCGCCTTCTCATCCGGCCTGTGTCACAGCTGCGTGTCCCTTCACTATCGCGTCCGCATCGATCGCTAAAAAAGAGCATGCGAACATTCGATTTTTCTTGACACTGATCCTTCGGAAATCTATACCCTCGTTTAGCTGCAACGCATCAATCGCAGCAGCGATCGCAAGTCGCTAGGGAGAATAGAAAAATGGCAACGAAGAAGGCAGCCACGAAGACAGCAAAGAAGCCCGCCAAGAAAGCCACCAAGAAGTAGGCGATCAGCGGCAAACCAAAACAGGCAAATGCAAGAGAGGGGGACGCATCCAGCGTCCCCCTCTCTGCTTAACTCCACCATCCATCATCGCCCCGCTTCACTCCCGTTCCCCTCTCACGAGACCTCACCCATCCGCTTACCCAACCGCCTCTCCTCGCGTCCACCCGCCGCGTCCTCTAAACTCGGCTCATGCAACACCCCGACGTATGCATCGCCGGTGCCGGCATCATCGGCATGTCCCTCGCTCTCGAACTCACGCGTCGCGGAGCCCGCGTCACCATCCTCGATCGCGGGCCCGCCCTCGCCGAGGCCTCAACCGCCGCCGCCGGCATGCTCGCCGCCAACGATCCCGGCAACCCACCCGAGTTGCAGGCTCTTGCCGATTTCTCGCTTGCCCTCTACCCCGCCTTTCTCGAACACGTCGCAAACCTCTCCGATCGTCGCGTTCCCTTTCAGACCCACCTCACGCTCCAAGCCACGGACTTGCCCTCCGTCGTCTCTCTCTCACACACCGATCTCGACATCTTCCTCCCCTCGCACAACCTCTCCGGGCATCACCTCAACCTCCTCGACGAACACTCCATCGATCCCCGCCAACTCGCCACCGCACTCATTGCCGCGGCGAAGAACACCAGCATCGAGCTCCTCACCGATACGCCCGTCCTCGCCGTCGACAGCACCGGCTCTGACCTCACCGTCCTCACCGCGGAGGATCGCCTCGCCTGCACCCACTTCGTCGATTGCACCGGCGCCTGGGCCATCACCTTCCCCGGAGCGGTCGCGCCGCGCAAAGGCCAGATGCTCTCCGTCGCCCTTCCCCCGGCATTGCCTCTCACACTCGTCCTCCGCACCGAAGACCTCTACATCGTTCCGCGCACCACCGGCCCTGGCGCCGGACGCATTCTCATCGGCGCCACCGTCGAGGACGCCGGCTTCGACAAGCTCGTCCACCCCGCCGACATTGCCCGCCTCCGCGATCGCGCCGCACTCCTCCTCCCTGCTCTCGCCGAAGCCCCTATCCTCGATCAGTGGGCCGGCCTCCGTCCCGCCACCCCCGATCACCTCCCCCTTCTCGGCGCGCATCCCTCCAACCCTCGTCACCTGCTCGCAACCGGTCACTTCCGCAATGGCATCCTGCTCGCCCCGGCAACGGCTCACCTGCTCGCCAAAGTTATTCTCGGCGAGCCCCCGTCGCTCGATCTCGCCCCCTTCGCTCCAGCCCGCTTCACCCCCGCCTCCGTCGCGTAAAAGCTCGCCGCCCGCGTCGCACCGCCAGCCGATATTCGCCCCGCCCGTGTGACAACCGTTTCTTCGCTGCGCTATAACGCTATAGATCGAAGTTCGTCACCTCGGAACCCCGGAGACCCTCCCGCATGCCTGCTGCCACCGCACCAAAAGGCCTTGAAGGCATCGTCGCCACCACCTCTTCCATCTGCTGGATCGACGGCGACGCCGGTGTCCTCTCCTACCGCGGCATCGACATCCACCAGCTGGCCGAGCACTCCACCTTCGAGGAGACCACCTACCTCCTCTGGTTCGGCAGACTCCCCAGCGCCAGCGAGCTCCAAGCCTTCACGGCCGAGCTCGCCCAGGCCCGGGAGCTCGATCCAAAGATCATCGACCTCCTACGCAGCGTCCCCGCCTCCGCCACCCCCATGGAGCTCCTCCGCACCGCCGTCTCGCTCCTGTCCATCTACGACGCCGATGAAAAGGACTCCTCGCACGACGCCAACGTCCGCAAAAGCTTCCGCCTCACCGCGCAAATACCCATGATCGTCGCCCTCTTCGATCGCATCCGCAAAGGCAAGCCCGTCGTCGAAGCCGATCAGAGCCTCTCGCACGCCGCCAACTTCCTCTGGATGCTCAACGGCGAGAAGCCCTCCAGCACCGCCACCAAAGCCTTCGACATCGCGCTCATCCTCCACGCCGATCACGAGCTCAACGCCAGCACCTTTGCCGCGCGCGTCATCGCCGCCACCCTCTCCGATATCCACTCCGCCATCACCGGCGCCATCGGTGCGCTCAAAGGTCCGCTCCACGGCGGCGCCAACGAGGCCACCATGCGTCTGCTCTTCGCCATCGACAAGGCAGGCGAAGACCCGGTCGAACATGTCCGCGAAATGTTTGCCGCCAAAAAGAAGATCTCCGGCTTCGGCCATCGCGTCTACCACACCGAAGATCCGCGCGCGACCCACCTCCGCCGCATGTCCGAAGATCTCGGCCGCTCCGCCGGCAACACTCGCTGGTTCGATATGTCCCGCAAAATCGAGCAGTTCGTCAAAAACGAAAAGAAGCTCAACGCCAACGTCGATTTCTACTCCGCCTCCACCTACACCACCCTCGGCATCGACATCGACCTCTTCACCCCCATCTTCGCCATCAGCCGCATCTCCGGCTGGGCCGCCCACGTCATCGAGCAGCACGATGACAACCGCCTCATCCGCCCCCGCGCCGACTACCAGGGCCCCGCCTACCCCGCCCCCTACATCCCACTCGACCAACGCTGAACCTAAGTGACAGGAAGCGCCCGGAGGCGTTACCCGTTTTGGGTTGTCATTCTGAGCGCAGCGGAGAAACCCGCTTCTCCACCGCAGACTCCCAGAGCCCCACCGATGCTCGCCGTTGCCTGCCGTTTTGCTTGTCATTCAGGAGCGAAGCGGAGGAATCTGCTTCTCGACCGCAGACTCCCCGCCTCTCTCCTATGCCAGCAACGCCAGCTCTACTTGGCGCTCGCCGGCGGCACAATCCCGTTCATCCGCAGGTACTCCACCATCTGTCCGTAGTGGTCAAAACCATGCGCCACCGCGAAGTCCGCCACCGTCGCCCGTGTATGCAGACCGTCCGCACCTTTGATCGACTGAAAGGCATTCGCCGCCGTAACCGTCGCCAACGCCTTGTGCCCAAACGCGAATGATCCCTGCAGCGCCGCCACGCACTCGTCCTTGGTCTTCAGATTCTTCATCGTGGCCATATCTACATCTGGCTTGGTGCCGCTCACAGTCATGTAGAAGTAGTAGTTCGCCTGCGCCACATGCGACACCTGCTGCGCAAACGTCCGAACCGTATCGAACTTCGCCGCGCTTCCCGGCGCAAAGGCCGCCGCACTCGGGGCGAAGTTGTACTGCTCCGCCGGCATCGCCTTCGCCGCGCTCATCGCTTCGCTCTCAAACATCGTCAGCACCTCGTCGAGCGCCTTTCCGGGATCCATCGCCTGCCCCAAGGCCACCGGCGGCTTGTCGGCGCCCATCTGCCCCTGCGCGCCCATCGCGCAACATCCCATCACCACTGCCGCTGCCAATCGCAATCCTACCGTCATCTTTGTCTCCTCGTACAAACCCGCCTAGCCTACCAGATCGACGCGCCTAGTCACACACCTCGCCCGCCGAGAACTAAAATCGACCCATGGCCGCCATCTACCTCGACGCGAACGCCACCACACCTCTCCTCCCCGAGGTCGTCGACGCCATGGCTCCCTTCTGGACCACCCACTTCGGCAACCCCAGCTCTGTCCATCGCCAAGGCCAGCACGCCCGCTCCGCTGTGGACCACGCCCGTGAATCCGTCGCCCATCTCCTCGGCTGCCGCCCCTCCGAGATCGTCTTCACCTCCGGCGGCACCGAGGGCGACAACCTCGCGCTCTTCGGCATCCTCAAGAGCTCCGTCCGCCAGCCAGCCCACCTCATCACCTCCACCATCGAGCACCACGCCGTCCTCCACGCCGCCGAAGCCCTCGCCAGACAGGGTGTCGACGTCACCTTTCTTCCCTGCACCAGCTCCGGCCTCATCGAGCCCGCCACCCTCCAGGCCGCACTCCGCCCCCACACCCGGCTCGTCTCCATCATGCTGGCCAACAACGAGACCGGCGTCATCCAGCCCATACGTCAACTCGCCGCCATCGCCCACGCAGCCGGCGCTCTCTTCCACACCGACGCCGTCCAGGCCGCCGGCAAGCTCCCCCTCGATGTCAACGACCTCGGCTGCGATCTCCTCACCATCACCGGACACAAGATGTACGCGCCCAAGGGCGTCGGCGCCCTCTATCTCCGCCACAAGCTCGAGCTCCAACCCATCTTCTTCGGCGGCTCCCACGAGCGCCAGCGTCGTGCCGGTACCGAGAACGTCCCCGGCATCGCAGGCTTTGGCAGCGCCGCTCAGCTTGCCTCCCAATGGCTCGGCAACGGCGGTCCGGCACATCTCGCGGAACTCCGCGACCGTCTCGAGTTCGGCCTGCTTGCCGCAATTCCCAACTCCGGCATCAACGGCGCCCGCATCGACGGCTACAAGGAACCCCGCACCCCTAACACCCTCAACCTCTACTTCGACGGCGTCGACGCCGAAGCCCTCGTCATCGCGCTCGATCTCGGGGGCATCTGCGTCAGCGGAGGCTCCGCCTGCCAGTCCGGCGCCACCGAACCCTCGCACGTCCTCACCGCCATGCGTCTGCCCGAGCCCCGCGCCCGCGCCAGCATCCGCATCTCGCTCTCCCGCCTCAACACGCAGCCAGAGATCGACCGCGCCCTCACCGTCATCCCCGCCACCGTCGCCCGCCTCCGCCAGCTCTCCTCCGCAACCATCCAGACCGCCTCAACCCTGGTCCCCGCCTAGCTTCAATTCCACCCCCCCTTACTCTTCCAGCCCGCACGCTCCCGTTTTGTTTGCCATTCCGCACCCTGAGCGAAGTCGAACGGGGAGCACCTGCTTCTCGACCCAGCCCTCACCAAACTCCTGCTCCCTTTCTCCGCATCACACCCGCATGAGCCAGCAGAAAACCCTCGCCGATCCCAGCGCCATCGCGCCCTACAACTCCGAGAACGTCCTCCAGGTCGTCATCGAGACCCCCAAGAACAGTCGCAACAAGTACGCCTTCGACCACGACCGCGGGGTCATCGTCCTCAAAAAGGTCCTCCCCACCGGCATGGTCTTTCCCTACGACTTCGGCTTCGTCCCCTCCACCCTCGCCGACGACGGCGATCCCATCGACGTCCTCCTCCTCATGGATGAGCCCGCCTTTCCCGGATGCGTCCTCGACGCCCGCCTCATCGGCGTCATCGAAGGCGAGGACGAGTTGGATGGAGGTGAAACCCAACGCAACGACCGCCTCCTTGCCGTCGCCTCCGCCAGCGACACCTTCGAAAACTTCAAGACAGTCGACGACCTGCCACCGCAGATGCTCAAGCACATGCAGGAGTTCTTCGTCACCTACCCCCGTCTGCTCGGCGGAAAGACCTACAGGATTCTCGGTTCCAAAGGCCCGGAAGAGGCGGCCCGCCTCATCGAGCAAGCATCAAAAAATGCCTGAACCAGCTCTTGCTCTAGCTCGGACCCGTTCCCTGTTGTCGCTCCAAATTTCCTGATGCCCTCATAGGTACCAGGGAATATTCACCACCACAATGCGCTGATTCCCTCGCAGCAGCAGCAGCAGCTTCAGCAGCTGCACCCTCTGGTTGTGCAGCAGGTTCTCCCACCAGTGCCGCACCACCAGCTCCGGCAGCAGCACCGCGATCTTTCTCCCAGGATTCTCATCCTCCAGCTTCAGGATGTAATCCATCAGCGGCGAAATCACGAATCGATAGGTTGATGGAATCGTAATCAGCTGCGGCTCCTGCAGCTTCTCCTGCCGGATCGGAGTCATGATCAGCTCGTCCCACACCGCCTCCAACCCCTCGTCCGCCGCCTCCAGGTCGTCGGAGTGGATATGCACCACCTTGATCTCCTTCGATAGCAGCAGCCCAAACCGCAGCGCCTTCTCCGTGATCTTGTCCCACCTCGCCATCGGAATCACTACCAGCGGCTCCTGCAAACCCGTCAGCCGCAGCGGCGTGATGTCCTCCATCTCGCCCTTTACCCACATGTAATGCCGCCGTACGCTCACCATCATCCAGATCAACGCCGGCACCAGCAGCGCCGTCACCCACGCGCCCGCCCTGAACTTAGCCACCAGCACAACTATCGTCGTAAGCCCCGTCGCCACCGCCCCGATCCCGTTGACGAACATATGCCAGCTTCGCCCAGGATGCGCCGGTTCCTTCTTCCAGTGAATCACCATGCCCGCCTGGCTCAACGTGAACGCCAGGAACGCACCGATCGCATACAGCGGAATCAGCCGGTCCGTCACGCCCTTGAACAGGATCAGGATCACCGCCGTAAATCCCGTCAATGCGTAAATCCCGTGCGAGAACAGCAAACGCCGCCCGCGCAGGATAAACACATGCGGCAGGTAGTCATGGGTCGCGATGGTCCGCGTCAGCCGCGGAAAATCCGCAAATGCCGTGTTCGCGCTCAACGCCAGCGCCAACAGCACGCTGCCCATGGTGAGAAAGTAAAACCAGCCGCGGCCAAACACCGCCGTCAGCAGAAGACTCAGCAGATTCTGATACCCAGCCTCCTCCGGCTCCATGGCCATAATCCCGTAGGTCTTCGCCAGGTAAGAAATCCCGAACAGCAGCACCATCAGGATAGCGATGATCACCGTCAACGTCCGCTGCGCCTTCTTCGCCCTCGGCTCCCCGAACGCCATCACCCCGTTCGACACCGCCTCCACACCCGTCATCGCCGCGCACCCACTCGCAAACGCCTTCATCAGCATCCAGATGCCCAGGTACTTCACCGTCACCGGCAACGCTGGCGGCAAGGCTTGAACCGGTAGCGGATGCCCCCCGCAACAATCGTCTTATAAACACCCACTCCAATCAGGGTCAGCAGCGTCGCGACAAACAAAAACGTGGGCGCGATAAAGGCGGTACCCGTATCCCGAACTCCGCGCATATTCACAATCGCAAGAATGATCAGAATGACCACGCATAGCAGCAGCGTGTGCGGCTGCAGCCTCGGTATCGCAGAGGTCAACGACGTCACACCCGCAGATATCCCCACCGCCGCCGTCAGGATGTAATCGATCATCAGCGCCGCCGCGGCCAGCAGCCCCGCTTTATCCCCAAGATTCTCCGTCGCCACGGTGTAGGAGCCGCCGCCGCCCGGGTACGCCGCAATCGTCTGCCGGTAACTGAAGTAGACGATCCCCAGTAAAATCAAAATCGCCGAAATAATCGGAACAATATAATGAATTCCGAGAACTCCTAGCGGAATCAGCAGCGTCATCGCGGCTTCCGGGCCGTATGCTGCGCTTGTCAGACCATCCAGACCGAAGATCGGAATGCCCGCCGCAACTCCAATTTGCTCCGCGCGCTCTTCGCTCGTCGCCAGCGGCTTACCAAATAAAACATCGTTGATCGCCATAACCGCTTCTGATCCTACTGCCTGGGTCAAGCCTCGATGCCTGCCTTCTTCACGCCACAACCTATAATCGTCCATACCTTCATCAGCTACGCCGCAACCTTTACCCGCCAAAAAGGAGTCCGCAATGCCCGTCGCCACCTCGCTCTACGATCTCCCGGTCAACCGCATCACTGGCAAAGCCGCCTCCCTCGCGGATTTTCGCGGACAGGTCCTGCTCATCGTCAACGTCGCCTCCAAATGCGGTCTCACCGTGCAATACGAGGGCCTCGAACAGCTCTACCAGACCTACAAGCAGCGCGGCTTCGAGATCCTCGGCTTTCCCGCCAATGACTTCGCCGGACAAGAGCCCGGCTCCAATCAGGAGATCGAGAAATTCTGCTCCACCAGCTTCTCCGTCACCTTTCCCCTGTTCGAAAAAATCCCCGTCACCGGCCCGGACACCCACCCGCTTTACAACTTCCTCATCGAAGCCAAACCCTCCGCTCAAATCGGAGACGCCGGCTTCCGCGCCAACCTCGATCGCTTTCTCGCCACCACCGGCCCCAACATCGTTACAAATCCCGAACCCGGCATCCTCTGGAACTTCGAAAAGTTCCTCATCGACCGCAACGGCGAGATCATCGCCCGCTTCGCTCCCGACGTTCTCCCCGCCGACCCCCGCCTTACCAGCGCCATCGAAGCCGCCCTCTAATATCGAGAGACCTGTGATCCGTTTGACTCTGGCATAGCCGCCATGTCGACCGAAACACCTCCGGCGCCGTCATCTCGACCGGCGCAACGCACAGCTTCACCATCGAGACCCCCTTGCATTTCGTCCCAAACCACCGTATCCAAACCATCACCCGCTAAAATCGCAAGACGAGGTCTCTCACCCCCCAATGATCGCCCCGCCCCGCCGCACCCTGCTCGCCGCCGCTCCCCTGCTCCTCACCGCCTCCGCCGTCCTCGCGCAAAAGACCCCCATCCTCATCACCGCCGACCTGTCCGACGCGCCCCGCAAGCTCTATCACGCCGAGGTCGACATCCCCGTCAAACCCGGCCCCGTCGCCCTCACCACGCCCCAGTGGATCCCCGGAAATCACCGCCCAACAGGCCCCGTCGACGACATCACCGGCGTCGTCTTCACCGCCAACGGCCAACCCCTCAAGTGGCGCCGCGACGACCAGGACCTCTACCAGTTCCACGTCACCGTCCCCCCCGGCGTCACCACCCTCCACGCCCACCTCGACTGCATCGTCACCGCCCGCCTCTCGCAAAAAATGGCCGTCCTCGAGTGGGAAAAGCTCCTCCTCTACCCCGCCAATACCCCCGTCCGCGACATCCCCATCCAGCCCTCCGTCACCGTCCCCCCGGGCTGGGGCATCGGCACCGCCCTCACCCCAGAACATGGTGAAGGCCTAGGCTCTGCCATCCACGAGGAGACTACCCCACAAGGTCAACACATCACTGAGGGTGGCGGCGGCATGACCACCCACTTCGCCGCCACCAACGTCGAGCAGCTCGAAGACTCCCCCCTCATCGCCGGGGAGTACTTCCACGAGTTCCCCCTCGCCCCCGAGATCAAGCCCGCCCACTTCATCGACGTCGTCTCCGACTCCCCCGAAGACTCCAACCTCCGCCCCGCCCTCCTCGCCGAGATCGCCAACCTCGTCCGCGAGGCCGACGCCCTCTACAAATCGCACCACTACAACCAGTACCACTTCCTTCTCACCCTCTCCGACGTCGCCGGCGGCGAGGGTCTCGAGCACGGCCAGTCCTCCGACAACGGCATCGGCGAAAAAGGCTTCTCCGACGCCAAGCACCAGCTCGCCGAGGCCGACCTCCTCGCCCACGAGTTCACCCACTCTTGGAACGGCAAATACCGCCGCCCCTTCAACCTTTACCAGACCGACTTCAACAAAATGCAGCAGGGTTCACTCCTCTGGGTCTACGAGGGCATGACCCAGTACCTCGGCAACGTCCTCGCCGCCCGCTCCAACCTCAAATCCCAGGCCCAGTACCGCGACATGCTCGCCATCTCAGCCGCCAACCTCGACTACAAGCCCGGCCGCGAGTGGCGACCCACCGAAGACACCGCCATCGCCGCCAGCATTCTCCGCGGCGGCGCCCCCGCCTGGGCCAACTGGAAGCGCGGCCAGGACTACTACCAGGAGGGCGAACTCCTCTGGCTCGACGCCGATACCCTCATCCGCAAGCTCACCAATAATCAGAAGTCACTCGACGACTTCCAGCACATCTTTCTCGGCAAAGGTGGAAACACCGGCCCCGTTATCGTCACCTACGACCGCAAAGAGCTCATCGCCGACCTCAACCAGGTCGTCAAGTACGACTGGGCCACCTTCCTCCACGACCGCGTCGATAACATCAATCCCCACGCCGACCTCGCCGGCATCGAGGCGGGCGGCTACAAGCTCATCTACGCCGACAAACCCAACCCGTCCGAGCGCACCATGGCCTCAGCCGGCGGTCGCCGCGGCGGCGGCCTCAATATTTGGTACTCCGTCGGTCTCCGCGTCACCCCCGACGGGGCAGTCACCGACGTTCGCTGGAACTCACCCGCCGACAAGGCCCGCCTCGCTCCCGGACAGAAGATCGTCGCCGTCAATGGCCACGTCTTCTCCCCTGACGCGATCAAGCAAGCCATCGTCCAGGCAAAGGGCAACTCCGATCCCATCCACCTCATCACGCAGGCCGACACCTTCATCACCACCGCCGACCTCGACTATCACGACGGCCCCCGCTACCCGCGCCTCGAACGCACCGACGGCACCCCCGGCTACCTCGACGACATCACCAAACCACTATCCGTAATCCAGTCAATCCCCGAGAAGCCGTCCGACGACGACGACCCGCAATAGCGGGCAACTGCCTCACATGACCGCTGCCGTGCTTTGGTGTGCAGCGCACAAAGGCTGCATCCTCTTCGGTTGTTGCTTTTGCTTCTCTTGTTGTCATTCCGAGCGGAGCGAGGAACCTGCTTCTCTACCACTGAGATACGAGCCGCCACGGCTGTGCTCTCGATGACGTCGCGAAGCGAAGACGCGTTCTTAGCCCCTCGAATGAAGCTGCAAGCTCGATCAGATTGCCGCTTCCAACCGCGGCAGAAGCCCAATATGGCTGTTGTGATAAAGCCCAAGCAGCCGTCCGCGCATCAGGTAGTAGGCGGCCGAGGCCTCCTGCAAATAGAACGGCACGCGAACAAAACCCAAACGGAAAAGGTACGCCAGCTGGATGCACGTCACAGCCCTGTTTAGCCGAACCGCATCTCGCCGAATCATCTCAGAAATCACCGGCCCCTGTTCCCCGTTCCAGCGCTCCGCGAATACCGCCAGCTCCAGCATAACCGCCGCATTCGCCTTCAATCGGCCAATGCCCTCCAGCCCCCCCGCCATCTCCCATATCGCGTCGGGTTCGATCCGCAGCTGGTCCTTATCCGGCTGCAGATAACAGTCCGCAATCGATCGCAGCCCCTCGAAATTTACCTGCTCAACCCGGCCCAGAACCTCATCCCAACTCCGCGCCGCCAGCCTCCGCCGGCGAGACACAAAGTGGATCTGGTATCCAGCTACACCCACAAGCATCGTTACGAGAAGAAAGAGGAACATTATCTGGGGGGTGCTCCATCAGTCGAGGAAGCGCTACGCGACATCTCGTAGTCTAATCGCCTTCCAAGCGCTTCTAAACTTTTATTTGTGTCAGTCCCAGCGGGAGCCGGCTCCCGCTCCGGAATCCAGAACGCCACCGCCCAATACACCAGCGATCCCAGGTAGAACGCCATCCGGACATGCTCGAGCGCCGCGAAATGTCCCGCCGTCCGCCAGTACGCATGCAGCGTATCCGTGACGAACGCCACCAGCGCCCATACCGTCAGGCCATAGCCCTCGCGCATCACATGGCTTCGCCACCCCAGTCCCAGCTGCTGCGAGGCCGCCATCACCGCCGTAAACAGCAGGCAGATCAGAATCGTCGTAAACAGGCTCGTGCGCGCCTCCCAACCGTCCAGCTTCGTCGCCGCCGCAGGCTTCATCGCCCAGGCCATCACCAGCGCAACCACGGGAGCGGTTGCTCCCATCATCGCCAGACGCACCCGCGCCCCCTCCACCCATCGTCCGCTCCGGCGCAGAACATTGCGCGCAATCTCCAGCACCACGGCAACCTGTAGCAGCAGATCGAAAAAGTCGGCTGTCCAGTAGATGATCCCGTACACGTGGTGCGAGCTGAACCGGTAGCTCAGAAACAACGTCACGGTGAACGCCATCCCAGACGCAATCCAGGCAGTGAACCAAGGCACAACCCGGTATCTCCGCCGATCGAGCAGAACGAAGAGGAGGGCGGCGTGTAAAAAAAAGTCGGCCGCCCACAACACTCTTGCGACGAGAGAAAGATTCACGGCAAACCTCAGCGGAGCTCTCTCCGCTATGGTGCGATCTTTTTACAGACCGAACATCGCAGCCGCTGCGGCGAACGCTCCATCGATCCAGCTTGCCGAGGATGAACTGACGCTGGCAGCAACCTGCGGACGTGGATTGCAGCCACCCATCGCAGCCGAAGCGGGCAGGGTGGAGACGGAAAGAATAACGAGGGCAGCGATGGAAACGATGGACTTCTTCATGATAATTCTCCGAAAAGCGCAGTCGCGCTGTGTGAAGACTAGCCCAGAGAGGTACAGAAGTACCGTAGAATCCTCCTGTCCCGGTGAACCGAACGACGTACGATCTCACCCAAATTCATCCGCAATCTCCTCAAATCTCCCCCTCCCAGAACCCCACAGGATCCTGCCCATGCACATCTCCGTTACCCTCCTCACCCTTCTCCTCTCTACCCTCGCTCCTGCCCAGACACCCTCTCCCGCTCAGGCCCCCGCTAACCAGCCCGCCTCTCACTGGCCCACCCACGACGGCGCCTTCGATATACCCGACTTCCACTTCAAGTCCGGCGAAACCCTCCCCAAACTCCACCTCCACTTCCTCACCCTCGGCGCCCCGCACCGCGACGCCGGCGGCCACACCGACAACGCCATCCTCCTGCTCCACGGCACCGGCGGCGACGCCCACTCGCTCCTCAACCCCGCCTTCTCCGACGTGCTCTTCGGCCCCGGCCAGCCCCTCGACATCACCAAGTTCTTCCTCATCCTCCCCGACGACATCGGCCAGGGCGACTCCTCCAAACCCTCCGACGGCCTCCACATGCGCTTCCCTCACTACGACTACGACGACATGGTCCGCTCCCAGCAGATCATGCTCATTGAAGGCCTCCACGTCGACCACCTCCGCCTCATCCTCGGCACCTCCATGGGTTGCATGCAGGGCTTCGTCTGGGGTGAGACCTACCCCCAATTCATGGACGCCCTCGCCCCCTTCGCCTGCCTCCCCACCACCCTCGCCGGACGCAACCGCATGATGCGCTACATGGCCATTGAGAACATCAAGCGCGATCCCGCCTGGCACAACGGCGACTACACCACCGAACCCACCCTCGGCCTCCGCACCGCCAACGAAATGCTCCTCATCATGGGCTCCGCTCCCCTCCAGATGCAGAAGCTCTACCCCACCCGCGAGTCCGCCGAAAAGTTCGTCGACGACTACCTCGCCCGCACCGTCGCCCACACCGACGCCAACAACCTCATCTACTACGTCAACGCCTCGCGCAACTACAACCCCGAGCCCAAGCTCTCCACCATCACCGCCCCCGTCCTCTACATCAACTCCGCCGACGACTTCATCAACCCACCCGAACTAGGCATCGCCGAACGCCTCTCCAAACAAATCCCCCACGCCAAATTCATCCTCCTCCCCATCACCGACGCCACCCGCGGCCACGGCACTCACACCGTCGCCAGCATCTGGAAGCAGTACCTCATCGACTTCCTGCGGCAGACAGAGAAGAAGTGACGCGGTAATCGATGCAGCAATCTCTCTTTCCAGACTGCATTGCAGTTTGATTGCACGGTGCTTCAACATCAACGCCGTTAGCTACCGAAAACATTCTCCGACTCAGGTCAGTTGTTGCTCCGCTCGTTGAATAAACAGTTGTCGGCTTCTCGATAGCTGCCTTCAACCAGCCTTATCACCCGCCAGCACCTTCGGACTCCAGAACCGCAGCAGCGTCATCGTGATCGTCAGAATCAGCGGCCCCAGCACAATCCCGGTAATCCCAAACAACCCGATGCCGCCCAGCACCGCGAACAGCACCGGCACCGTATGCATCCGTAGCTTCGATCCCACCAGCGTCGGGTACAGCAGGTTGTCCACCGTCCCGATCACAAACATCCCCCACCCCGCCAGAATCGCAGCCTTCACCACATGGCCCGTCACCGCCAGGTACACCGCCAGCGGCATCCACACGCAAAAGGTTCCCAGCGATGGAACCGTCGCCAGCACGGCCATCACCACACCCCAGATCAGCGCATTGGGCACCCCCAGAATCCAGAACATCACACCGCCCAAAGTCCCCTGAATCGCTGATATCGTCAGGCTTCCCTGCACCGAGGCTGAGATCGAGTCGCTCATCCGCGCCATCAACTCGCCCGAGTGCCAGTCACTCATCGGCAGCAACGACCGCAGCGCCCTCTCCGCCTTCTCCCCATTTCGCAGCAAAAAAAAGAGCGTGAACAACATCAGCACCAGCTGGGTCGCGACCGTAATCGATCCGCTCACCAGCCCGCGCAACCACCCCGCCAGCAATCCCGCCCCCGCCTGCGTCGCCTGCCGGAGACTCACCACCCCCGATATCCGGTGCAGCAGATGGCCCACCCGTGGATAGTTGTCGACCGTATTGGAAAACCAGTCCTGCGCCGCTCCCGATTGAAACAGCGAGACCAACCCGAAGATCTGCCCACCCAGATCCTGCAGCAGGAAGAACATCGGCCCCAGCAGCAGCAAAATCACCGCCAGCAAACCCAGCACCGCCGACACCGTCGGTTGCTTCACCCGGTGTAGCAGCCACACGTAAGGCTTGCGCGTCGCCACCGCCAGAGCAATCGCCCACACGATCGCAGCGAGGAACGGCCGCGCCAAAGCCAGCGAAAGCCCCACCGCCGTCAGCGAAAGCAGAAACAGCACAATGCTCCGCCAGCCCCGCTCTCCCTCCACGAGGTCGTGCACTGACTCCCCCTTTAGCTCACTCGTCGAACTCTCTAAGCTCGCCAGACCCATTCGCCCCATCCTCATCGTTGCCCGCGCCCATTCAAAACCCACGCCGCACTCCGACCGCATACCAGCTTCACTCTTAGGATGCACACCCAGGCACCCCTCCTTTGTCTAGGCATCCGACGAATTCCAGAGCGCACCTGCAAGCAGCGACCTCGGCCGTGCAAGACCCCAATCGCCCCCACTCTGCCTGATAAACCAGCATGCCGGTGCCGATCTAGCCCTCCATCTCAGTCGTTCTCACCGCACAAACGGCAGGTGCAGCTTCAGCAACACCTCCCGAATCTCCGGCTTGAACTCCGCCGCCACATTCTCCCCCGCAAACCCCGCCAGATTCACCAGCGAGCGCTGCGTCGCATGCGCCTGGTTGCGAAATCCCGGTGGCAGGTACGCATCCCCCACATAACCTCCCGCGGCCGCACCCACCAGATTCGAAATAGCCGGTCGGCGAGCCCCATCGTTCGACCGGTCGACCAGCGTAAACAGAACGGCATGCATCGCCCGCTTGCCAAGATTGCTGTCAGCCGACGGGTAGTACCGCGGGTCCTCCCGCAGCACCGCTCCACTCACATACTTCCCAACATGCTTCGTCTGATCCTCCGCCGCCGCATCCCCGAAGTTCCGCCCAAACCCCGGTCCCCCCACGCGCCACTGCTTCGGGTAATAGGTGCTTCCATTCCCCGGCGGATTCGCCATGTGAAACAACGCACTCGCAGAGTACCCAAACACATGCTCCGGCGCCGCCAGCTGCCGCAGCACATACTGCGTGCGCTCCGCCTGCGTCAACGGTCCCGGCGTCGCCTTCGATCCCGCATTCACCCGCGATGGCGCGATCCCCGAAGGCTGCTGCACTCCTGACCGCTGCGAGGTTTGCGCCAGCGGCGACGCCTGCGAAGCACTCTGCCCCAAACTCTCCGTATCAGCCGTCCCGGGCCCCTCGCCCAGCTTCGCCAACGAGAGTCCCGCCGCCGGTCGCGGTCCCTCCAGCAGTCCATCTCCGAACGCTTGCGCAAGTCCCCTTCCACTCGCAGACATCAGGGCCAGCACCGTCATCACCCCGGCGAATCCAAGCCGGGCGCGGCAAAGTCGGGCTCGAGGGAAGAGAGACGGCGGCCACGCAGCCTGGGGGAGGTTCATCGTCCTTCGATCTTACGAGCCGGTCGTCGCTCCTGTAGCCGCTGGCGGAATGTCTTTCCAGCCGTCACATGACCTCCAACGCCTCAGGCTGGTCATTCGGCATCGTCGCCCGCCATCCCCGCCCATCTCTGCGAAAATAGAAACAGATGCTCCAGCCCAAGACTATCGCCGTAGCCATGTCCGGAGGCGTCGACTCCTCCGCCGTCGCCGCCCTCCTGCGCGCGCAGGGACACAACCTCGTCGGCCTCACCCTCCAGCTTTGGAACCAGCGTCGCCTCGCCGGTCACGACGGCATGGCCGAGGAGGTCCAGGGCCGCTGCTGCTCCATCGACGACGTCCACGACGCCCGCCGCGTCGCCGAACAGCTCGACATCCCTTACTACCTCGTCAACCAGCAGCAGCGCTTCGAGGCCGACGTCGTCAAGCCCTTCGTCGCCGACTACCTCGCCGGCCGCACCCCCATCCCCTGCACCCTCTGCAACAACCACATCAAGTTCGATCAGCTCTTGGTCACCGCCCGCCAGATCGGCGCCAGCCGCATCGCCACCGGCCACTACGCTCGCAATCGCTTCGACTCCATCCGCAACCGCTGGATCCTCTCCCGCCCCGCCGATCGCTCGAAAGACCAGACCTACTTCCTCTTCGGCCTCACTCAAGACCAGCTCGGCCACACCCTCTTTCCCCTCGGCGAAATGCAGAAGCCAGCCGTCCGCCAGCTGGCCACCGAGGCGGGCCTCGCCGTCGCCGCCAAGCCCGATTCGCAGGAGATCTGCTTCATCCCCGGCGGCGACTACTCCGCCTTCCTCGCCGCATACCTCGACGAGCAGAACCAGCCCATGCCCGACACCTCCGGCCAGCTCGTCACCACCACCGGCGAGGTTATCGGCACTCACGCCGGCATCCATAATTTCACCGTCGGCCAGCGCAAGGGCCTCGGCCTAAGCTCGCCCAACCCGCTCTACGTCCTCTCCATCGATCCAGAGTCTGACTCGAGTGGACACCGCGTCACCGTTGGCTCCGACACCGATCTCTTCACCCGCGATCTCGTCGCCTGCCGCCTCAACTGGATCACCATCCCTACACTCCGCGAGTCCGAAGAGATCCGCGTCTCGGTCAAGATCCGCCACCGGCACGAGCCTGCACTTGCTACCCTTCGCAACCTGGATACCACCCATGTGATTGCTGAGTTCGATCAGCCCCAACGCGCCGTCACCCCCGGCCAGGCTGCCGTCTTCTACCAGGGGGACGACGTAGTCGGGGGCGGCTGGATAGTCAGCCGCCCCCAATAAACCGCTACACAACATCTAATAAATCGGCTTGACCTTCTCGCTCCGGAATCTTTCAATCACCTCTGCGGCCCCCGGACTTGGAGCAACATTCGAAGATGGGTCGAAGGTCTCAGGAGCCGGAACATGCACCGGACCACTTCCAGCAGTTCGACCGGGAGCTCCGCCCCCTCTAAATCCTTCCTCCAGACCTCGGCCAGGCACCTTCGTCCGTCCTACCAAAACATCCAGCGCCGCCTTCAGACCATTCACCACGCCCGCGACTTCCATCACAGGGGTCTTTATGCCGCGATGGATTGTGTTTCCAACGTCTGAGGTCGCCTTCAGAGCGGAAGACACCATTCCGTCAACCTTATCCACCTGCGCCCTCGTCTTATCGTTGGCAGCTCGAACCGTCTCATTCGCCTTATCCAGCGTTGCTTCAAACTCGTGAACCTTGTTCCGCGCGACCGTGCTCATGTCGGCAACATTTGTCGTTACCGTCTTCACCTTCGGCGTCGCGTCTTCCACAATCTCCTGCACCTTCGTCGCAACCGCCTTCACCTTGGGTCGAAGGTCCTCTACGACGCCCTGCGCGGACGCGATGATCGGCATCGCCTTCTGCTTCAAGACGCCAACCTCGGCCGACACACTCTTGTAGGCTTTGAGCGCGGCAATCGCTGCGCCGGCAAATACCAGAAACTGCACAAAGCTGCAAAACGCGATCACTCCGACAAAGATCACCAGCCAGTGAAAGCTGTCGGAACTCGCAGCATCTCCACCTTGAAACAACACCATCGATATCAATCGCGCCGGTCCCATGCAAACCCCTTTTCTCAAGACATGGGGGCCCAGCCTTCCTGGCCGCGAAAACCGCGGCCATTCAGCCGGACCCCTCTCTGCTTCGTTGCTTTAGACTACGACTTCAGCGGTTGACCCTCTTGCGTGGTCGAGGTGTACGCCTGTTTCCCCGCATCCACGGCTGCCGTGACCTTGTCCTGCTGGCCCTGCACCAGATCCTTACCCTTGTCGACATACTGCGACCACTGTGTGCGGCCCTTATCGATCACATCCTTGCCGCGGTCAACGTATTCGCTCACCTGCTGCTTGCCCTGCTCCGCAAGCTCAGTGGCCTTATCGCGCCCCTGCTGCGCCAGAACCGCTGCCTTGTCCTTCGCATCCATGGAGGCAGCCAACAAATCGTCACGGGTATCCTTGCCGGCCTTCGGCGCGTACAGAACGCCAACCAGTGCGCCTACGCCAAGACCAGCCAGAAACCATCCGAATCCACTTCCGCTTCCACCGCTCTCGTACTCAGACATATCTATCCCCTCGTCCATCTCTGAATTTTAAACGTTTGCGAAGACGCGAACCCTGTTGCCCGGCTTCGAGTTTTCAGCGCCTCGAAAAGGAACGCTGGTTCTGTGCAGCACGCATCCGTCATTGGGTGGATGCGTGCTGCTCCCAGCAGGTTGCGCCGCCCACCAGATCCTGCGCCCAATCCTGCGCTTAAACCCTGCCCGCCTATCTCCCCTTCTCTCGATCTTCTCCCGCCAAACATCCCTGCTCCTTCCCCGGTATGCGACGATTCGGAGCCACCACTTGCCCTTATCCCGCTACAATTGCGTACAAGGCGTCGGTTAACCGGCAAAGCCATGCCAGCTCGATCGTCTGATCTGTCCGGGGCAGCAAACGTCTTCCGCCCCGCGCCGTCCCACTTACTGAGAGGTCCTGTCATGAACACATCGCACCGCTTCGCCGCCTGTCTCTCTCTCTCCGCCGCCCTCATTGCCACCGGCTGCAAGAAGCCCGCGGCCGACAACGCCACCGTGACGGCCGCCGTCCAGACACGGCTCGCTAACGACTCCGCCCTCGGCTCCGAACCCATCCAGTCCTCCGTCCAGAACGGCGTCGCCACCCTCAACGGGTCCGTTACCAGCGACGCCGCCCGCGTCCTCGCCGGAAACGACGCCTCCCAGGTCTCCGGCGTCAGAACCGTCCTAAACAACCTCACCGTCCAGAGTGCCGCAAACGTCCCTCCGCCGCAATACCTGCCCGCACCGGCTCCCGCGGCCAGTGTTAATACCCCACCCAGCCGCGTCCGCACCATCCCCACCAAACCCTCGGCCGCCGTGGATCGGCAGAAGATCGCCAGCAAGGACCAGCCTTCACCCCCGTCGGTCACAGTACCAACCGATCGTTCCGGCCAGCAACCCACATCCCAGCAGACGGCAGTGCCCCAGCAGCCCGCCTTCCGCACAGTCAACGTGCCCGCCGGCACCTCCATCCCCGTCCGGATCACCCAGACCCTGGATAGTGCGACCACGCAGCAGGGCCAGAGCTTCTCCGGCACTGTTGCCTCCGATGTGGTCGTCGATGGCCTCGTCGCCATCCCCCAAGGCTCGGCCGTCAGCGGCCGCGTCGACGCCGTGCAGGAGGCCGCCCACTTCCAGGGAAACTCGCTCCTCACCATAGAGGTCACCGGCATCTCGCGTCGCGGTGACCGCATCCCCGTCTCCACCGAGCCCTTCTCCAAGCAAGGCGCGTCGCGTGGCAAAAACACCGCCATCAAGACCGGTGCCGGCGCCGCCGCCGGAGCCATCCTCGGAGGCATCTTCGGCGGCGGCAAGGGCGCCGCCATCGGCGCGGCAGCAGGCGGTGGCACCGGTGCCGGCATCAACGCCGTCACCCGCGGACAGCAGGTCCAGATCCCGTCCGAAAGCCTTGTCCCCTTTCGCCTCTCCAACTCGGTCAGCGTCCGTGTCCCCACCCGGGACGACGCCCGCTCCAGAGGTCAGGCCGATCAGCAGAATCAGCAGGACCAGCAGCCCCAGCCCGACCAGCAGATCCAGCAGGACCATCCAAGCCTGCACCGGCACCCCCTCAACTAAACTCCGCCTGCTCTGTTTAGCGTCCAGCCCTTCGCACCTGAAAATCTTCCGGCCACGGAGCCGCACCAAGGTTCCGTGGCATCTTCCATTCCCGTAGACGCGTAGAGCTCCACCGTGATATCCCAACCTAAAGTGGCGATCGGGTAGGAACCCACACCCGCATCGACCGAGGTCTCGTCTTGGCGCAGGTACCTCCCCGCAACCCCGCAGGCTTCCTCACCCTCACCCTGCACGCGCACCTGCCCTACGTCGTCAACCACGGCACCTGGCCGCACGGCATGGAGTGGCTCCATGAAGCCGCCGCCGAGACCTACCTCCCGCTCCTCCGCGTCCTCCGCAACCTCGAGCGCGACGGCATCCGCTTCAACTGCAATCTCAACCTCTCCCCCATCCTCCTCGAGCAGCTCGCCCATCCCATCTTTCTCGCCGAGTTCCCTCGCTACCTCAACCGCAAAATCGTCTCCGCCCAGGAGGACGAAGCCTTCTTCACCCAGTCCGGCGAGCTCCATTACGCCCATCTCGCCCGCTTCTGGAATCGCTTCTTCTCCGATGCCCTCATCGACTTCAACGCCGTCAACGGCAGCATCATCCAGGGCTTCAGACACTTCGACGAGACCGGCCTCATCAGCATCATCACATGCGCCGCCACCCACGGCTACATGCCCCTGCTCGGCACCGACGAGAGCGTCCGCGCCCAGGTCCGCACCGCCGTCGCCACCCACATCCGTCACTTCGGCAGGCACCCTCGCGGCATCTGGGTTCCCGAGTGCGGCTACCGCCCCGCCGGCCTATGGAACTACCCCGTCCCCAACGCAGACGGCTCCCCCGCCGCTCCCGGATTCGATCGCATGGGCGTCGAACAGGCCCTCTCCGAGGCCGGCCTGGAGTTCTTCTTCGTCGACACGCACCTCGTCGAAGAGTCCTTCCCCGTCGCCTCGCCCTACCGCCTCCAGGACCGCCACGTACCCGAGGCCCAGGCAATCGACCACCGGATCTACCAGCCACACCTAGTCCATAGCCCCTCCAGCACAGGTGACGATCGGAGCCGAGTCGCCATCTTCCCGCGCGATCCTCGCACCGGCGCCCAGGTCTGGTCGGGCGAGACCGGCTATCCCGGCGACAGCGTCTATCTCGATTTTCATAAGAAGCGTTGGCCGGGAGGTCATCGCTACTGGCGCGTCACCGGTCCCCGCGTCGACATGGGCAGCAAGGAGCCCTATCTCCCTGAGGAAGCCGCGGAAAAGGTGAAGCAGCACGCCGCCCACTTCGCCCACCTCGTCCTCGAGGCGCTCTCCCCCAGCTTCAACCGAGAGACCCCGCCCATCCTCTGCTCCCCCTTCGACGCCGAGCTCTTCGGCCACTGGTGGGCCGAGGGCCCGCTCTGGCTCGAAGCCGTCGCCCGCGCCCTCCACAGCCACAACTCCGCCCCAGAGTCCAGCCCCCACCTCGCTCCGGAAGTCCAGCGACCCCGGCAAATCCAGCTCATCAGCTGCGCCGAGTTCCTCGACCGGCATCCCCCCTCGGACTCCATCTCCATGCACGAGGGCTCCTGGGGCGCGGAGGGCAACAACCAGGTCTGGCTAAACCCCGAGACCTCCTGGACCTACACCCACATCTACCCCGCCGAGATCTACCTCCGCGAGGTCGCCACCTTCGGCCGCTGGCGCGACTCCGATCTCGCCACCCGCATCGTCCAGCAGCTCTGCCGCGAACTCCTCCTCCTCGAGTCCTCCGACTGGCAGTTCCTCATCACCACCGGCGCCGCCCGCGACTACGCCGAGGCCCGCTTCCTGACCCACAACGATCAGTTCACCGATCTGAAAACCATCTGGGAGGCCTTTCAAACCACCGGCGCACTCACCCCCGAACAGGCAACCCGCCTGGACGAAATCAACCTCCGCGACGGCATCTTCCCCGACATCGACCCCGCCTTCTGGTCCACCGCCGCCCACGCCTCACCCCATCCCGAAGCACCCCCAGCCGACCCCACCCTTTAGGCACCCACGCAAGCCCTCGCACTCCCCCCATCACCCGGGTTCCTCATCCTCTCGCCGCCCCATCACCACCGGGTGGCCCATCCTCTCGCAGTCTCGCCGCGAAAGGGTGGGTTGCCTTTTCCCACACCATTTCACTTGCAAATCGCAAGCAGATACCTTACAGTTTCCCAGTGCCCGAAAGAGCCAAATCAAAGCGACGCTCCGGCTGTCCCGTCAGCATCTCGCTCGAAATGTTCGGCGATCGCTGGTCCCTGCTCATCATCCGCGACCTCATGGTTCGCGGCTACCGCACCTACAAGGAGTTCCTCGAAGCCGGCGAAGGCATCGCCACCAACATCCTCGCCGACCGCCTCCAAAAGCTCGCAGCCGTCAACATCATCTCCGCCGAACCCTCCGCTACCGACGCCCGCAGCATCCACTACCGCCTCACCGAAAAAGGCATCGACCTCGCCCCCGTCCTCCTTGAACTCCTCCTCTGGAGCGCACGCCACGAAGAGACCGGAGCCCCCTGCGCCGTCATGGCCGAGATGGCGAAAAATCGCGAATACGTCCTCACCGAAACCCGCCGCCGCTGGCAGGAGCGCGACCCCACCCCGCTCCTGCCCAAGTTCGGCACCGCCGACACCTCCACAACCTGACGCAAGCTCAGCGCCAAAGACGACTCTGCCGCATAGCAAAAACGCAACACCGGGCCCCAAATCTCAGAACGCAGGAGAAAGCACGATGAGCATGGTTCGACTTCTCGTAGGCACACGCAAAGGCGCCTTCACCCTCACCTCCGACGGCACCCGCAAAGACTGGAAGGTCACCGGCCCCCACTTCGCCGGCTGGGAGATGTACCACCTCAAAGGCTCGCCCGCCGATCCCAACCGCATCTACGCCTCGCAGTCCAGCGGCTGGTTCGGCCAGCTCATCCAGCGCTCCGACGACGGCGGCGCCACCTGGAACCCCGTCGGCAACCAGTTCACCTACGACGGCGTCCCCGGCACCCACCAGTGGTACGACGGCACCCCGCACCCGTGGGCGTTCAAGCGCGTCTGGCACCTCGAACCCTCGCTCACCGATCCCGACACCGTCTACGCCGGCGTCGAGGACGCCGCCATCTTCCGCTCCACCGACGACGGCCAGTCCTGGCACGAACTCCCCGGTCTCCGCAAGCACGGCTCCGGTCCCCACTGGGCTCCCGGCGCCGGCGGCATGTGCCTCCACACTATTCTCCTTGACCCCGTCGACCCCAAACGCATCTTCATCGCCATCTCCGCCGCCGGAGCCTTCCGCACCGACGACGGCGGTGAAACCTGGAAGCCCATCAACCGCGGCCTCCGCTCCAACCACATCCCCGATCCCGCCGCCGAGGTCGGCCACTGCGTCCACCACATCGCCATGAACCCCTCGCGCCCCGGCACCCTCTTTATGCAGAAGCACTGGGACGTCATGCGCTCCGACGACGCCGGCGACTCCTGGCAGGAGATCTCGGGCGACCTCCCCACCGACTTCGGCTTCGCCATCGACATCCACGCTCACGAGCCCGACACCGTCTACGTCGTCCCCATCAAGAGCGACTCCGAGCACTTCCCCCTCGACGGCAAACTCCGCGTCTTTCGCTCCCGCTCCGGCGGCCATCAGTGGGAGCCCCTCACCCGCGGCCTCCCCCAGACCGACTGCTACGTCAACGTCCTCCGCGACGCCATGGCCGTCGATACCCTCGACACCTGCGGCATCTACTTCGGCACCACCGGCGGACAGGTCTACGCATCGCCCGACGCCGGAGACACCTGGTCCCCCATCGTCCGCGACCTCCCCGCCGTACTCTCCGTCGAGGTCCAAACCCTCCCCTAAAGGTCCCACTGTCAGAGGTGCGCTGCCAATCCACCCACTCAGGTCGATGTTGCCCACGACCGAACGACCAAGTCACGCAGGAGATCTACCGTCATGCTGGAAACACCGCAGATCGTCAACACCTCCGCCCAGCCCACCGCCATCCTCCACCTCACCGTTCCTCGCAATGAGATCCGGGAGGTCATGGGTCCCGGTCTCGCCGCCGTTCTGGCCGCCGTAGCCGCCCAGGGCATCGCCGCCACCGGACCCTGGTTCACGCATCACCTCAAGCTCGGGGCCGACCTCTTCGACTTCGAGATATGTCTTCCAGTCACCGCTCCCATCGCCGCCGCGGATCGTGTCAAGCCCAGCCAGTGGCCCGCCATGAAGTTCGCCCGCACCATCTACCACGGCGACTATCAAAATCTCGGCGCCGCCTGGGCAGAGTTCAACGCCTGGATCGCGGCCGGGGGACACACGCCAGGTCCCGATCTGTGGGAACGCTACGCCGTCGGCCCCGACCTCAGCCCCGATCCGGCCGCCTGGCGCACCGAGCTCAATCGTCCACTCACCAGCTGATGCGGCAGCGGCCATCCGTTGCCCGCGCCGCGCTGCCACCCACCTCTCGTTGCACTTATCCCTCCTCCTACAGAGCCGCCCGATGAACACAATCCGCGTCGATCTTCCCGCCCACCTCCGAACACTCGCGCAGATCAAAGGCGAGGTCCTGCTCGAGGTGGGCGGCCAGCCCACGCAACGCTCCGTCCTCGATGCCATCGAGGCCCGCTACCCCATGCTTCGCGGAACCATCCGCGACCATGTCACCCAGCAGCGTCGCCCCTTTCTACGCTTCTTCGCCTGCAGCGAAGACCTCTCCCACGAGCCACCCGACACGCCTCTCCCTCAACCCATCGCCACCGGCGCCGAACCCCTGCTCATCATCGGCGCCATCGCCGGCGGCTAACCCGGCACTACAGTCGCCCTTGCCCATTTTTGTTGTCATCCTTCGCCGAGGCGCATGACCCTTGTGCCCGCTTTTTGACCTCCGCAGTGCTTTCCCAAAAGTTGGGACCCGGATACTGTCGGCTCATGTACGGGGATAACATGCCGGGAGCTTTTTTGATTTTTCCATCCTGAGCGAAGCGAATGGACCCGCTTCTCTACCGAAACGCCTGACCAGCTAACACCGCGCCGTTACCTTGCCTTCCCGAACGAACGCCCGAACCCGGAGACCAAGCACCATGCCGCCACTCACACCCGCAACCACCAACAAGCAGCTCTGGACCGGCCGCATCCTCACCGCCATCCCCGTCCTCTTTCTGCTCATGGATGGCGCCACCAAGCTCGTCAAACCCGCGCCCGTCCTCGACGCCATGGCCAAGCTCGGCTATCCCGCAGGCCTCGCCGTCGGCCTCGGCGTCCTCCTGCTTCTGTGCATCGGCCTTTACCTCGTCCCACGCACCTCCATCCTCGGCGCCGTCCTCCTCACCGGCTACCTCGGCGGCGCAATCTCGGCCCAGGTGCGCGTCGGCAACCCCCTCTTCTCGCACATCCTCTTCCCCGCCTACGTCGCCCTCCTCGTCTGGGTGGGACTCTTGCTCCGCGAACCCCGTCTCCGACAATTTCTCCCGCTGGGAAACGTGTAAGCGCGGCTCCAACCCGCGTCAACCTCAACGTCTGAACCAGACATCACCAACCAAAGGAGTCTCCTCATGCAAGTCAATCCCTACATCACCTTCAACGGTCAGTGCGAGGCAGCGTTCAAGTTCTACGAGCAAGTCCTCAACGGCAAGATCATCTTCAGCATGACCCACGGCCAATCGCCCATGGCCGCCAGTGTCGGGCCCGACTGGCAGGGCAAGATCATGCACACCACCCTCGCCGTCGGCGACCGGCTGATCCAGGGCTCGGATGCCCCAGGGGCGCACTTCTCCAAACCCGCCGGCTTCTCGCTCTCCATCACCACCAAAGATCCCGCCGAGGCGGAAAGGCTCTTCAACGCCCTCGCCGAAAACGGCACTGTCAAAATGCCGCTCCAGAAGACCTTCTGGGCCGAGCGCTTCGGCATGTTCATCGACCAGTTCGACATCCCCTGGATGATCAACTGTGAGCCGGCTAGCTAGTCGTTATCTGGACTGTGCCACCTCGCCGGACCTCGAGCGTGGCTTGCCCCTGTGAGAAGAGCCGTTCTTGGCTCCAGTCCGCCACAATCGTGGCTCATCGCAAAGATATGAAGTGGCTCTGTGCGAGTGTACCGCAATGCACTAGCTTGCAGAGAGGCAGACAACTTCGATTTCGCGACGTCGATGCAGATCGTGTACAGGACGCGATCTGCATCGCCAACAGCGGGTCTTTACCGGTGGCACCTCACGATGTCATCCAGAGCTTGGGGCTACGATGTCAGAAACATTCTCACCGCAGGATATGGACCGAATTCCTCTTAAAGCAGACGGACGAATTCTGTTTGTGCCGGCCCGCTCCATCAATTGGATTGAGAGCGCCGGCAACTATGTCGAGTTTGTCGTGTGGCCGCAGGGCGAACGAGTGATGGTTCGTGAAACGCTCTCATCCTATGAGAAGACGTTGGATTCACGACGCTTCGTCCGCATACACCGATCGGTCATCGTCAATGTGGATCGCATCCGGGAGATGCGTCCCCGTTACACCGGCGAGTATCAACTCACCATGATGTGCGGCAAGCAACTCACCTTGAGTCGGGGTTACCGGAAGAACCTCAAACGTCTCCTTCAAACCCACGCCACGCCCCCGCGCCGGGTTGGCCACGACGTGGAACGCGTGGCATAGCCGCTGCCTGCATCATCGCCGGACCCGGCCTGGAGCTGACGTTGCCGCCGAGAGCACCGGGTGTGCCTCCGCATCACCGGCTGCGGGACACCTTGCGATAACCTTCGATCGGGGCTATATCGGAGGGCTATCTGGAAAGACCGCGGTGGTCCAGTCACATGTAATCCGGGTCCGCGGGTGTATCCAGGTAGCGTGGCGGCCAGCTTTCCGTGCGCGCGAGCTCCGCTGCCAAGAAAGCACCCCGGGTGGCATCCAATCGCCTGTGGCCGTCCTCTCTCCCCTTCCCCTTGCCGACCCCGCCAGCCCGGAACGCCGCATCTCCAGCCCCCTCGCCCTCTGGCATCTGCTTTCGCTCGACGCCCCCACCGTCGCCGTCCTCTGGACCTGGTTCCTCGCCGCCTCCGTCCACATCTCGCTTCCACTCATCTCCACCACCGCCATGGCCATCGCCGTCTGGATGCTCTATGCAGCCGACCGTCTGCTCGACGCCCGCCTTCTCGATGCCCGTCCGCTCCACACTGGCGATCTCCTGCATCGCCATCGCTTCCACCACCGCCACCGCTCGCTCTTCCTCCTGGGCATCCTCGCCGCCTCGGTCGCACTCGCTCTCCTTATCCCCCGCCTCCACCCCCACACCATTCGCCTCGACCTCATTCTCGGCGCGCTCCTCGCCGGATACTTCATCCTTGTCCACGCCACCGGCAGCGCCCACCGCCTCCCCAAGGAGATCGCCGTCGGCCTCTTCTTCTCTGCCGCCGTCTTCATCCCCACCGTCGCCCGCGCTCCGCAGCTTCGCCCCAACCTCCTTCCCGCGGCAGCACTCTTCGCCCTCCTCTGCAGCCTGAACTGTCTCTTCATCTACCACTGGGAACACCCCGCACTCCACCTCGCCACCTCCACGCCCCGCCCCGTCACCCGCCTGGCCATCCGCCACATCGCCCGCATCGCCGCCCTCTCTCTCGTCTGCGACCTCCTGGCAGCGGCTCTCAGCTTCCACCGGCTGCATCCATCTCCGTGGACGCTTCCCACAGCCTGCGCCATCTCCACTGCCATCCTCCTTCTCCTCCACCGCTACCGCCTCCATCTCTCTCCGCTGGACCTCCGCGCCGCCGCAGACCTCGCCCTGCTCACCCCGCTGCTCCTGCTTAACCCTCTGCTCCCACATCCAGCGCTGTCTCTCTAGCTCGATGAAACCCGCCTCCAGGCCGAACTTCGATCGCATCGCTCGACCCTACCGCTGGCTTGAGTTCCTCACCCTCGGCCCCGCCCTCCATCACTGCCGAGTCCACTTCCTCCCCCGGCTCCTCCACACCCGCCGAGCCCTTGTCCTCGGCGATGGCGACGGCCGCTTTCTCGCCCATCTCCTCGCCCGCAACCCGCACCTGCACGCCCACGCCGTCGACCTCAGCCCCGCCATGCTTCATCTCCTCCGCACCCGAGCCGCCATGGCCACCACCCGCCTCACCACCTCCGAAGCCGACGCCCTCACCTTCCAGCCCACCGGCCTCTACGATCTCGTCGTCACTCACTTCTTCCTCGACTGCCTCACCGAGCCCGAACTCAACCAGCTCATCGCCCATCTCACCCCCCACCTTGCCCCCGGAGCTCTCTGGCACCTCTCCGACTTCCGCATCCCAGCCGGCCCCCTTCGCCTGCTCGCCCAGGCTCTCGTTCGTCTCCTTTACCTCGCCTTCCGCCTGCTCACCGGTCTCCGCACCGCCCGGCTGCCCGACCACGTCTCCGCCCTCCACCGCGCAGGTCTATCCCTCCTCGCGCGTCACCGATCCCTCTTCGGAATTCTCTCGACCGAGATCTGGCGGCAGCACCCATCTCCCCCGCCGCACATCCAACCCCGCATAGCTTCACCCAGGAGATCGCCATGACCACCCCATCCCCCGTCCCTCCCATCCCTCCCCCACCCGGAACCGACCTCCCCACCAGCCCCTCCAGCCCGGTCACCCCGGCCTACGATCCCATCCCCGATTCCGAGCCGCCCTCCCCCTCCCTCCCCGACCCCGACCCCGGAGTCTTCCACCCGGCCTCCACGATCTAACCCAGCTTCTACCAGCGGAAGACCGCACCAGCACCAGCAAGAAACCACGCCCTTCACCAGCACCTGACCCGCAAAGTCGATCCGAAACTTCGACTCCGCGCAGGCTGCAACCCCCGTGAACTCAGCTAGAATTGTTACAGTCCTATGAATTTGTTCGTCCTTCGCCACGCCAGCGCCGGCACTCGCCGCATCAATCCCGCCCTCGACCTCAAACGACCTTTGGATAAAGAGGGTAAGCGGCACTCTCTCCAGCTCGCGCACATCCTCAATAACCTGAAGGTCCAATTCGACCTGATCGTCTCGAGCCCGCTCAAGCGCAGCCTCCAGACCGCCTCTCTCATCGGCACCGAGACCGGCTACGAGGCGCAGATCCTGCTCTCGACAGCACTCGCCCCCGCCGCCACCCTCCCCGACTTCCTCAAGCTCCTGCACGAGCACGAAAGTCGGGAAAATCTCCTCGTCGTCGGACATAACCCCAATCTGACCGGCTTCTTAGGCGCTCTCCTTGTCTCCTCCAGCACCCGCTCCTCGGCCCATGTCCGCCTTCGCAAAGGCTCTCTGGCACGCGTCAATATCGTTCGCGGCCCCGCCGTCCTCCAGTGGATGCTCGACCCCCGCATGGTCCGTTCGCTCTACGCCACCTCCACAAAGAGCTCGCGCCGGAAGACCTCTCGAAAGTAGCTCGCCTCCTTCTTCAGCGACCACGCCTCCAGCTCCGCCCCACCCCGCCCCGGCACCAGCTGCAGCACCACGCGCTTCGGATACACCAGCGTCCGCAGCTTCAGCACCGCGCTCGCCCGGTCCTGGTTCAGCGCCACCGCCAGCCGCAACAACACGACAGCCCGCTTCACCCGCGCATGCTCCTCCACCGGAAGCACCCGCATCGGCCGGTCGAGCCCCTCCGGCCGCGTCTTCCCTAGGTATCGCGCAATCGCGCTCACAATCGCCCTCTGCTCCGGAGAGAACCCGAAGATCTCCGAGTTGGCGATGATGTATTGCGTGTGCCGGTTATGGCCCTGATGATTCATGAACTTGCCGACATCCTGCATCATCGCCGCTGCTTGGAGCCAGAGCTTGTACACAGGCGGCAGCTCATGCACCGTCGCCAGCGAGTCGAACAGCTGCACCACGTGCGCCCGCACCGGCTCGGCCTTCTTCTGGTCGATCCCGTACCTCCGGCACACCTCCAGCACCCCCGCCCATCGCTCACTCTCAATCTTCTCGTGCACCGACGCCCGCAGATCCACCTCGCCCAGCATCTGCGCCAGTATCCCGTCCCGCAGCCCCAGCGGTGAGTACCGGAAGCCCTTTAGGCCGAACCTCTCCAGCAGACTCGCATACACCAGCGCCCCGCCCACAATAATCTCCGCCCGCTTCGGCCCGATCCCCGGCACGCCTTCGCGCTGGGCATTGCTCATCTTCACCAGCTTGTCCGCAAGCACCCGCACCGCCGGCGTCGTCGCCTCCTCCGGCCTCAGCCGCACAAACGTCTTCTTGCCCTTTGCGTTGAGAGCCCTTCGCACCGGCAGCTTCTCGGCCATCGCCACGCTCGCCTCCGCCAGCGCCGCCGCCGTCCCGCTCGTCGCAATCACCACGCTCACCCGGGGCGCGCCCAGCCTCCGGTCCGCCCGCCTCAGCTCCTTCTCGATGTACTGCTTCAGCCGCGCAACGTCCTCCTTTGCCGGCGGATCGCTCGCCAGGAACTGCTGCAGACGCACCGCGCCCAGGGGCAGGCTGATGATCTCCTTCACCCGTCCCCCATCCGATACCGTCACCTCGCAACTCCCTCCACCCAGGTCGATCAGCATGCACCGGCCCTTCGCCCCCGCCGCGTGCGTCACCACCCCCAGGTGAATCAGTCGCCCCTCTTCCAGCCCCGAGATCACCTCCACCTTCCATCCCGTAGCCGATTTCACCCACTCCGTAAAGGCCGCCGCGTTCCGCGCATCCCGCATCGCGCTCGTCGCCACCACCCGCACCTTGTCCACCACATGCAGCTGCACCGCTTTGTGAAAGCGCCGCAATGCCTTGATCGTCGCCTCCATCGACTCCGGGCTGATGACCCCCGTCTGGAAGACGCTCTCGCCCAGCCGCGTCACCTCGCGATCCTCATGCAGCGTGCGCAGACGATGCGCCTGAACCGTCGCAATCTTCAAGCGGCAGGAGTTCGATCCGATATCCACCGCCGCAAACGTAGGCATCCCTCAAATCTCCTCTGGGGCAACCCACCCCGACACAAGCAAGATACATCGGGCAGCATCCCCGACCTGCGCGCGTCCGGACGTCATCCGCGGCACATCCCGCTTCCCGCACATCCGCGCAGCACGATTTATGCTGAATTGACAAACCTTTATGGCAACCCCCACCATCCAGGACGCCGCGCCGCTCGCCTTGCGAGGCTCTCCTCCCCGCGTCCTCTCCACCCAGATAGGCCCCCGTCGCTCGACCGCCATCACCCTTCTCGCCGGCCTCTGGGCCATCATCTTCTTCGCCTCGCTCTTCGCTCCGCCTCTGCTCGACGATGCCGACGGCACCCACGCCAGCGCCGCCCGCCACATGGCCCTCTCCGGCGATTGGGTCACCCTCCAGGTCGACGGCGTCCGCTACCTCGAAAAAGCCCCGCTGCCCTACTGGCTCGATGCCATCGCCTTCCGCCTCTTCGGCTTCAACACCTTCGCCGCCCACCTCCCGCAGGCCCTCGCCGTCCTCCTCCTCGCTCTGCTCGGCTACCGCTGGGCCGCCGAAGCCTTTGAGCGTCAGACCGCCCTCTATACCGGCCTCGCCGTCCTCACGTCCGCCGGCGTCTTCCTCTTCACCCGCATCTTCATCCCCGAGGTCCTGCTCTCCCTCCTCCTCTGCACCGCCCTCTTCCTCTTCCTCAAATCGCTCGAGCTCGACCCCGCATTCGCTCCAGCCGCAGCCCTCCGTAAATCCGGCCCCCTCCCAAACGCTGTCATCCCGGGCGAAGGCGGCAAAGCCGCCAAAGTCGAAGAGCCTGTCCTGAGCAGGTCGAAGGAACCCGCGGTTCCGTCCACCACCAGACTCAACCTCGTCGCCCCCTACGCCATGTGGGCCGCACTCGCCTTTGCCGTCCTCACCAAGGGCCTCGTCGCACTCGTCTTCTTCTTCGGCGCCGTCATCGCCTATCTCCTCCTCACCGGGGACTGGAGACGCTGGCGCTTGCTGAAGCCCTTCTCAGGACTCCTCCTTCTGCTCGCCATCGCCGCCCCCTGGCACATCCTCGCCGGCCTTCGCAACACCGGCGGAGCCAACGGCCACGGCTTCTTCTGGTTCTACTTCGTCAATGAGCACTTCCTCCGCTTCCTCGGCAAGCGCATCCCCATGGACTACAACAAGCTCCCGGGATACCTCTTCTGGAGCCTCCATCTCGTCTGGCTCTTCCCCTGGAGCCTCTTCCTTCCCATCGCCGCGCTCCTCGGCCTCCGCCGCGCTCGCACCTCGCGACACACCTCCACCTCGCGCCACGGGGGCGACCCCATGGCCGCCGTCGACCGCCCCAGCCTCCTCTTCCGCCTTCGCCATCTCGATACCAGGCGCGGCCGCACCACCCTTCTCCTCATCCTCTACTCCGCCCTGATCCTTGGCTTCTTTTCGCTCTCGACCAACCAGGAGTACTACACCTTTCCCGCCTACCTCCCGCTTCTCCTCCTCACCGCCGCCGCCCTCACCCGCGCCGAGCAGACCTTTGCCAGCGACCCCCCAGCCCGCCACTGGGTCACGGTCGCCCACGTCACCTTCACCGTGCTCGGCGCAGCCGCCGCCCTCACCCTCGCCTGGGGGCTCTGGTCCTCACGCCACCTCCCCTTCGTGCCCGATATCGGCGACCTCCTCGCCCACCGCAGCGTCGGCAACTACACCCTCTCCATGTCGCACTTCTTTGACCTCACCGGTCCCTCCTTTGCCGCCCTCCGCCTCCCCGCCGTGCTCGCCGCCGCCGCCTTCGCCTTCGGCCCGGCCATCGCCTGGCTCCTTCGCCAGCAGCGCCGTCATTTCGCCTCCACCGTCTCCATCGGCATCACCTCCGCCATCTTCCTCGTCGCCGCTCACATCGCTCTCGTCCGCTTCGAGCCCATGCTCTCCTCGCAAGACCGCGCTGAAAAGATCCAGGAACTGGAGGACGACGGCAATATCTCCCGCGACAACCGCGTCCTCCTCTTTGGCGACCAGGCCTTCGGCTCCTCCATCCCCTTCTATCTCGGCCGCACAGTCGATCTCGTCGACGGCCGCTCCTCCTCCATGCTCTTCGGCTCCACCTTTCCCGACGCCCCGCACATCTTCCTCACGCCCTCCGACCTCCTCGCCCAGTGGGGCCACGGCGAGCGAAAGATACTCTTCATCCCCCTCGAAAAACGCGACGAAGCCGAGCACTTCCTTCGCGGAACCCGCACCTTCCTCCTCGAAGAGACCTCCGGTAAAGCCCTCCTTACCGATCGACCTCTGGACCGGCAGCCCACCACCGATCCCGTCCATCACAGCTCCTTCGTCGACCCGCATCACCTCTGAGCCGCGTCGCTCCCATTGCCCGAAAGGCGCCCGAACCGCTTCTGCTCCTTCCGCCACATCACCTCCCCAACCGCATCTCATCGCAGGTAAAGCTCGACCGCAAATGAACGACGCCACGCTCGCCATCGCCGCTCCCGAACCCTCCCCTGCCGCCCATCCACCGGTCCCAGAGCTGCGACCCCGCTGGAACCCCGCCTCCGTCGCCCTCATCGTCCTCGCCTGGCTTATCCTCCACATCGGCGGCCTCTTCTCCCCCGGTCTCCTCGACGACGTCGACTCCATCTACATCGAGATAGCCCGCGAGATGCTCGCTCGCCATGACTTCGTCACCCCTTACGTCGACGGCATCCGCTTCTTCGATAAACCTCCTCTGATGTACTGGCTCGCCGCCGGCTCCATGCACCTGTTCGGAACCCACGCCTGGGCCGCCCGGCTCCCCCTCGCGCTTCTCACACTCTGCCTCTTCCTCGCCACCTACGCCCTCGGCCTGCGGCTATGCGCATACCTCTCGCCAGCCCGGAGCCCCGACCGGGGAGCCCTCTACTCCGCTCTCGCCCTCGCCACCTGCATCGGCCCCTACCTCTACACCCGCTTCTTCATCCCCGATATCCTCCTCGCCCTCTGGATGACCCTCGCCGTCCACCTCTTCCTCGTCGCCCTCGACCGCGCACTCCCCCAATCGCTCCAAACCTGGGTGCCCCATCTTCGCCGCAGCCTCACCGCGGCTAAGGTGGGTCCGAGGCCCATCGAGCCCCCAAGCCGGGCCCACCCTCTCGCATCCGGATTCCCCACCGCCTCGCACCCGGGTGGCCCATCCTCTCGCAGCTTCATCGCGAAAGGTTGGGTTCCAGCCCCACAAACCTCACCCGAGCCAGCCGGAGCCCCCCTAAACCTGACCGCAGCCGCTCAATCCCCTCTCCTCCCCATGCTCGCCTTCGCCGCGGTCATGGACCTCAACGTCCTCACCAAAGGGCTCATCGGCCTCGTCTTCCCCCTCGCCTTCGTCCTCCTCTACCTCGCAATCACCCGCAACCTCCGTCTCCTCCCTCGCCTTCACCCCCTCGCCTCGATCGCCACCTTCCTGGCCATCGCCGCCCCCTGGCACATCCTCGCCGCCCTGCGAAACCCTGCCATCCCCCTTCCCCCAGGCCTCGGCCTCCCCGCCCGCGCCGGCTGGGCCTGGTTCTACCTCTACAACGAGCACATCGCCCGCTTCCTCTCCCGCCGCATCCCCCACGACTACGGCCAGGTCCCCATCCCGCTCTTCTGGATCCTCGCCGTCGTCTGGCTCATCCCCTGGGCCGCCTTCCTCCCCGCCGCCATCGCCCGGCACCTCCGCAACCTCCGCCACCCCACCTCCGCCACCCCCCGCGACCGCGAAGCCGCCATCACCCTCCTCCTCTGGGCCGCCCTCGTCCTCGGCTTCTTCACCGCCTCCGCCCGGCAGGAGTACTACTCCCTCCCCGCCCTCCCCGCCCTCGCTCTCATGGTCGGTGGCCTGCTCGCCCGCGCCGACAGCCATCCCGTCCCGCAGGACCAAAGAGCCCGCCACAGCACCCTCAGCCCATCCCTCTACCTGCTCGTCCCCATCACTAGCCTGCTCGCCGCCATCGCCGCCTTCTTCGCCATCGCCACCCCCTCACCTGCTCCCGGCACCGACATCTCCGCCCTGCTCACCCAGGGTTCCTCCGGCTACAACCTCTCCCTCGGCCACCTCTTCGATCTCACCGCCGCCGCCATGGGTCTCTTCCGCGGCCCGCTTGCCCTCTTCGCGCTCAGCATGATCGTCATCGGCCCCGTCGCCCACGCCGTGCGTCACCGCGGTCACACCTTCGCCGCGAACCTTACCCTCGCCACCGCCGCCACCGGCCTGCTCCTCTGCATCCATGAAGGCCTCACCCGCTTCTACCCAACCCTCGGCTCCGAACCGCTCGCCAATGCCGTCACCGCCGAGCAGCACCTCCACCCGCGCCCCCCTGAAGCTCCCGGCGACCTCATCCTGATCGACGGCGAACTCACCGCCGGATCAACCCTGCTCTTCTACACCCAGCAGCCCGTCCACCTCGTCGACGGTCGCATCAATGGCCCTTGGTACGGCAGCTTCTGGCCCGACGCCCCCGACCTCTTCGAGACCGAAACCTCCCTCCACCAGCTCTGGTCCAGCCCCCGCCGCATCTTCCTCCTCACCTATCACCCCCAAGACCGCACCCGAGACCTCACCCCCGCTGCCCCCGTCCACTCCCTCGCCAGCGCCGGCGGCAAATCCATCCTCACCAACCGCCCCTAGGGAGCCCTCCCCGAAAGCTGCTATCAGGTGTGCCCCGCACGCCGGCCTAATCATCAAACCGCCCGAAACCGCCCATCGTCCCCCAACTCAAACGCCCCTCCCCGATACTCCGGCGGTCCCCCCACGTAACTGCTCACCCACAGCACCCCGCCCAGCAGATCCCGCAGCGGATAGATCAGCACCGGCACCGCCGCCCGCTCATCCCCAAGCGCCCACAACACCACCGCCGCCATCACCCATCGATCCGCACACGTCCCCAACAGCCAAAGCAACCCCGCGACCACCTGCCCACTCGCCAACCCCCACATCAACCCCAGCACCCCAAATGGCACGGCAAACGTCAGCCCCGTCCCTAGATGTCCCGCCGGACGCGATCTCCGCGTACTCTTCATCCACCGCAGCTGGTCCCTGAAAGACTCCCGAAATCCCTGCGGCAGAACCATCAGCCGAATCACATGATTCGACATCCGTACCCCGAGCCCCTTCTCCGCCAGCCGATTGCCTAGAACAAAGTCTTCGGCGAACCACTGCCCCAGCTCCTCATATCCGCCCGCCTGCTGAAACGTCTCCCGCCGCAGGATCATCGTCACCCCCAGCGCAAACCTTGTCCCCTCCAGCATGTCCGCCACCAGGATCCCGCCCGACATCTCGACGCTCTTGCCCACCGCATCAAGCTGCGCCGCGAACCCGCCCGCCCATCCACCAGTCGCTCGCCCCACATACAGGCACGACGCCAGCGCCGTCCTCCCGTCCGCCAGCGCCTGCACACACCGCCGCAGATAGTCGCGCTCAACCCGCGCATCCGCGTCGCTCGTCACCAGCACCTCATACTTCGCCGCCTCCGCCAGCCGGGCCAGAGACCACATCTTCGCATTGGGAAACCGCGGCTCCCCACACGTTAGAAACCGCGCCCCCACCCCCGGATACGTCGCCGCCACCCGCTCCGCCATCTGCAACCCCGCATCCGTCGCATGGCGCGCACAGAACACCACCTCATACTCCGGGTAGTCGAGTTCAAAGAATCGTCGCAGGTTCTCTTCGAGGCCAGGCTCGGTCCCATGCAGCGGCTTCAGAACGCTCACCGCCGGCAGAAATGTCGCCGGAGCCGCATCCTCCCGCCGCTTCCGCAAACCAAACCGGACCGCCCCCACCATTACCATCGCCGAATAAATCGTCGCCGTCGCCGTCCCGATCGCCGCAACCCAGAACCACACTCGCCTCACACAACTCATCCCGAAACGCCTACCTCTTCTTCCCGGCAGCCTTCTCCACCGCCACCACCACCGGCCGCCGCAGCGGCACCAGCCCCGCCTCCGTCCCCTGCGACTGCTGCATCCGGGTCAGCATCTCCGTCCGCACGTAGTCCACAAATCCCTGCATCTGCCGGTTCATCTCCTCCATCCGCTCCCGCATCTGCAGCACGATCGCAATCCCCGCGATATTCACCCCAAGATCCCGCGCCAGGTTCAAAATAAACTCCAGCCGCTCCAGATCCTCGTCGGTATACAGCCGCGTATTCCCCACGCTTCGTGAAGGCCGCAGCAGCCCCTCCCGTTCGTACAGCCGCAGCGTTTGCGGATGAATCTCGTACATCTCCGCAACCGCCGAGATCATGTACGCGCCCTTCGACTTCCGCCTCGTCGCCATCGTCCGCTCCATCCCGCCAACGCACCATCTCGTGCCGTGCAAAAAAAGTCTAGCCTTTACCGTCCGCAACTCGCCAGCGAAACTCTTCCCCCGCAACCCCGCATCTCAGATAACACCATGAAGAAGTCCACCCGCACCCTCCCCACACCGCAGATTCTCGCCGGCATCGCCGTCGCGGCCGCCGCCTGGCTCCTCATCCCGCGCTCCTCCCGTTCGCGCCAGACCGTCGTCATTACCGGCGGCTCCCGCGGTCTCGGCCTCGCTCTCGCCCACCGCTTCGGTCGCGCGGGCAATCGCCTCGTCCTCGCCGCCCGCAACGAGGATGAGCTCGCCCGCGCCCGCCAGGCCCTCCTCGATTCCGGCTCCGTCCAGTCCCCCGATGACATCCTGCTCGTCCGCGCCGACCTCACCGATCCGGCGGAGGCCCGCGACCTCATCGACCAGGCCTTCACCCACTTCGGCCGCCTCGATATCCTCATCAACAACGCCGGCATCATCGAGGTCGGACCCATTGAAAACCAGCCGCTCGTCGCCTTCGAGCGCGCCATGGACACCAACTTTTACGCCGCCCTCCACACCATTCGCGCCGCCCTCCCCCGCTTGCTCGAGCAGAGCGAAATCGACGGCCGCAAAGCCTCCATCGTCAACATCTCCTCGATCGGCGGAAAGATCCCCGTCCCCCACCTCCTGCCCTACGTCGCCAGCAAATTCGCCCTCACCGGCTTCTCCGAGGGCCTCCACGCCGAACTCCGCCACAAAGGCATCCGCGTCACCACCGTCTGCCCTGGCCTCATGCGCACCGGCTCCAGCATCCAGGCCCAGTTCACCGGCCATGCCGAAAAAGAGTTCCAGTGGTTCTCGCTCGGAGCCACCACTCCCGGCATCGCCGCCACCACCACCCACGCCGCCAACAAGATCTACAACGCCACCCGTTGCGGCTCGGCCGAAATCACCATCACCCCGCAAGCCTGGCTCGCCGCCCGCATCCACGGCGCCGCCCCCGCCGTCACCCAGTTCGTCGCCGCCCTCGCGAACGAGTACATCCTCCCCGCCCCATCCGCCCACCCAACCCCACTCACACCCGGCAGCGAACTGAAGAAGAACCCCTGCGCCACCAAGCTCGAGACAGCCCACAATCAGGCCTGATCCTCCAATTGGCTATTCCCTCATTTCACAAGCTCCGGCCTAGCTCGCCCGCTCTTCACGCTTCTTTCCCACAGCGGCGCCAGCCTTCATCAAAAGTCGCAGCGCTTCATTCACCGAATCCGAATCCGGGAACACTTCATAGAGATCCGGCGCGAGCAAAATCAGGCGGCCGTGTTCCTTCATGCGAGCCGCATATGGATTTGGTCGCCCGTTCGAAAAATCGTACTCGTCACCCATCTCATCGTCCTCCAACTCTCCGGGGCTCATAGCTCCTCCTCTCCTTTGGTCGCGCCAGCCTCGCGCTGACGATCCTCAATACGTTTCCTCGCTCCACAGACACCACGAACAGAATACGCCGTTTATAAGACTGGCCAAGGATCACGAATCGACTCTCCCTCACGGGGTGATCAGGATCGTCGACTAGAGACTAGAGTGGCTGCTTCATCCAGAAACACACTGGCCGCCTCTTCAAAGGTCATACCGTGCTTAGCCGATTGCTTGCGGCTTTATCGGCATTTCCATTCGAAAAAGTTGACCTGCGCGGCTTTACGTGCGATCCACAAATACTCCGTGCAATATCCTCCATCAGACCTCCGCAAACATCCCCGCCCGCGGATCCTCCGGGTTCAACTTCGCCAGCTCGCGCAGTATCTCCTTCGACCGCTCATCCTGCACCTTCGGCACCACCACCTTCACCTCCACAATCTGATCGCCCCGCACCCCCTCGCGCGACGCACTCGGCACGCCCTTCTCGCGCAGCCGCAGCTTCTGCCCAGTCTGCACCCCCGGCGGAATCTTCAGCTGCGTCCGGCCCTCGCCAAAGTGCGTGTCGATCGTCGGCACATCGATCTTCGATCCCAGCGCCGCCTCTGAAATCGTAACCGGAACCGTCACATGGATGTCGTCCCCGGTCCGCGTAAACACCGGGTGCGATCCCCCTTTGATAATCAGGTAAAGATCCCCCGCCGCTCCGCCATCCGACCCCGCATTTCCCTTGCCCGCCAGCCGAATCCGCTGCCCATCCCGCGTCCCCGGCTTGATCCGGAACTCGAGCGGCTCCTTGCGCGTCACCACACCTTCCCCATCGCACGTCGGGCACGGATTCTGAATCTTCCCGCTCCCGCCGCACTTCGGGCACTGGATGTTGAACTTCATCCGCCCGCCCATCTGCTGCACCTGCCCCGACCCATGGCACTCCGGGCACTCCACTACGCCGCCCTGCGCCCCTCGTCCCTTGCACGTCTTGCAGGTCTCCTGCCGCGTAATCTCGAGCCGCGTCACACCGCCCCGAACCAGCGTCCAGAAATCCACGCTCACCTGATATTCCAGATCGCTCCCCGGCTGCGGTCCCTTCGCCGCCTGCCGCCCCCCGTTGAACATCCCGGTAAAGACATCCCGGAACCCGCCAAACCCGCCCCCGCCTCCCTCCTGCTGCGCCGACCCCTTCCCTCCCCCCTGGAATCCCGAAAAGTCGAACCCGCTGAAGTCAAACGGCACCTCCTGCGCTCCGCCCTGCCCCGCCCCCGAACGGCCCCGGCCAGCCCGGCTCCCGCCAGAGCTCTCGCCACCGTACCCACCCCGCGCCGCAGCCTCCGCCGCCGCCGGGTCGATGTTGTCCGAGTAAAAGCCGAACTGGTCGTACACCTTCCGCTTCTTCTCCTCGCTCAATACATCGTTCGCCTCGGAGATCTCCTTGAACTTCTCCTCCGACTTCTTATCCCCAGGATTCACATCCGGGTGATACTTCCGCGCCAGCTTCCGAAATGCCTTGCGGATCTCATCCGAGGTCGCCGTCTTCTTCACGCCAAGCGTGCCGTAATAATCCTTGTTCTGTGTCGTCGCCATTTGCTTTGTCTGCCTTTCCTACGCGCTCCGACCCAGCAGAACGCCTTTCGCATCCACAGGCGCTGGCTGGATCGTTCTGGCTCCCGCTGCATCTCTTGCATCGCGCGCTAACTCCAACTCATAGCGCGCCTGCAGATTCATCCAGAACTCCGCGCCCGTCCGAAAATACTCTCCCAGACGCAGGGCAGTGTCTCCACTTATCCCGCGCCTCTCGTTCAAGATCTCTCCCACCCTTGTCGCCGGCACGCCGATCGCAATGGCGAGCGCATTTCCTCTCAGACCAAGCGGCACGAGAAACTCCTCTCGCAGCATCTCGCCCGGATGTACGGGAGGCATGCTCCTCGTCGCCACTTTCGATCGCTCTGGCAGCTTAGTGGTAGTCCGCAACTTCGACCTCGTAGGCATGTCCTTCCCTCCATAGAAAACAGACGCGAAACGGATCGTTGACCCGAATGCTGTAACGCCCCGCACGATCGCCGCTCAGTGCCTCAAGCCGGTTTCCGGGAGGAGAACGCAGACTCTCCACCGTGGTTGCCGCATCGATCTGCAGCAGTTTGCGCGAAGCTATTCGAGCCAGAGGTCCGAAACGGCGGCTTCTCTCGCGGAGGAAGAGGCGCTCCGTCTCTCTGTCCTTGAAACTCCAAATCACGCGCTTAACATATCACGCAGGGCGTTATACGCCGTCCATTCACCCCGCCTGGCACACCGGACACCAGTACAAGCTCCGCCCCGCCATATCCTTCTTCAACACCGTCGTCCCGCACACCCAGCACGGCTTGCCGCTCCGTCGATACACATAATGCACCTCCTGCTTCAGCGGTGGCTTCTCGTCCCCGTGCGGCCGGTGCTTCGGCAACGTCGTCACAATCCGCCGGTCCACCATGCCCGCCTTCAGCAGCGGCTTCGCCTCCTTCCAGATCGCCTTCAGCGTCGCCGCAGGCACCTCCGCTCCCAGGGCAAACGGGCTCAGCCGCGCTCGAAACAGCAGCTCCGCCCGATATATATTCCCGATCCCCGACATCACATCCTGTTCCATCAGCAGCACGCCGATCGGCTTCTTCGCCTTCCCAATCTTCTCGAACGCCGCATCCGGCTTATCCCCATTCAGCGGGTCCGGCCCCAGCCGTTTCAGCAGCGCATCCCACTTCGCCTGGGGGTAAACGCTGCAGTCCGTCGGTCCCCGCAGTTCAACCCAGCCCACCTTCGCCGGATCGAGATTCGAGCTCCCGTCGTCGCTCGTGTAATGCCGCCTCACCGGCTCCAGCGGGTCCTTCACCGCCTTCGCCCCGATCCGCCACATCCGCAGCCGCAGCATCCCCTGCATCTCGCGCAGCGGCATCTGCCCTTCCGTCCAATCCCCAAACCGCCCCAGATGCACATGCAGAATGCGGTCCGTCCCAAAGTCATAGCCCAGATGTTTCCCCGCCGCCAGCACCCGCTCCAGCTTCCGTCCTTCAAGCGCCGCCGAATCTTGGAAGCGGCCGTTCGGCCCCTCCACATGCATCCTCTTCCCCGCAAACGCCTCCGTATGCCGCTCCGCCCAGCGATGGACCTCGTTGCCCTCAGGCATCCACACCCTCTTTTTCGGTCGCCTTCGCGTCCAGATCGTCCAGCAGCGCCGCCTGTCGTGTTTCATCCCGCCGCCGGGTCCTGCGCGGCCGACCACCTGTGCTCAGCTCGTACCGGTAATGCTCGATAATCCGCTCCGGCGTCCACAACGCCCAGTGGTTCGCATTTTTCCGGTGCATGCGGTGGAGCTGGATCTCGTCCATCTGGCGCATCAGCCTCTGCAGATCGCGGTAGTGCTCCGAGTACGCGCTCTCATCGCTCTCGATCATCCGCTGCATGTCCACATACACCGGCTGTGCCCACTCGTAGAACGTGTGCCAGACATCGTACACATTCAGGTGACCCTTCTTCACCAGCAGCGACAGGTGCTCATAAAAATCCAACACCTCGAAGGCGCTCACCGGCGGATCGTCCACATCCCAGACCTTTAAACCGCTGTCATCCAGCCGCGCCTCGGCCAACCTTCGCCGCGCAGCCACGAATCCCTCGGAAAGAAAAAAGCCCAGCTGCTTTTCAAGGTTCGCAACCGATCGGTACTCCCGCTCATGCCGCAGCTGCAGCGCCGCATACGCAATGGCGCCGGCGCTCGTCAGCACCAGCACCGCCGTCGCTATTGATTGCACCTCGACCCAATCAATCACCATCGGGCGCTCCAGCCTAGTTCCACACCTGCCGCGCCTCAACTGCCTCAATCGAGAACATCTGGTCCGGCTCAGCCTCGCGCATCCGGCGCACAAACTGCTCCGCCTCCGCCTGCGTGTCGAACATCATCCGGTTGTACAGCTGACCGGCCCGGACCTGGTCGCATCTCCACATCGTCTCCGTCATCGCTCTACCTCCCTTCGCCTGGTTGAAATCCAACTGCCAAGAAACATCCGCGTACAGCTCGTCTTTACTTCCTCTCATCTCTTCAACACCCTTCCTGCCATCAAGTCGCCGCTCTACACCGCGCACCCGCGTTGCTCCTCCATTCGATGCAGCAGGCACGCTCACGCACCTGATAAAGCAAGAGGGGCACCCCATCCGGAACGCCCCTCTCTCTCTTCTACGTTTGTGTGGCCTCTGCCGTTTTATGGGCTGCGGAAGAATCTCCTGTCCCGCTACCCAATGGAGACTTACTTCTTTCCCACATCCACGTACTCGGCGTCGATTACACCCTCTTCCTTCTTCGGCTCTTCCGTCGTTCCCTCCGCAGCCGAAGCTCCGTCGGTCGGTGCGCTTGCAGCCGCCTTGTACATCGCCTCCGCCAGCTTGTGGCTCGCCGTCGTCAGCCGCTCCTTGGCCGAGTTCAGCGCGCTTGCCGAAGGCGTTCCCGTCAACGAAGACTTCGCATCGGCCAAAGCATTCTCAACCTCCTGCCGATCGCCCGGCTGGACCTTGTCGCCGCTCTCCTTCAGCATCTTCTCGACGTTGTAGACCATCGAGTCGAGCCCATTGCGCGCCTCAACCGCATCGCGCTGCTCCTTGTCCTCAGTCGCGTGGGCCTCGGCATCCTTCGCCATCCGCTCCACCTCGTCCTTACTTAGACCCGACGAACTCGTGATCGTGATCTTCTGATCCTTGCCCGTCGCGTTATCCTTCGCCGTCACATTTAGAATGCCGTTCGCGTCAATATCGAACGTCACCTCGATCTGCGGCACGCCTCGCGGAGCCGGCGGAATCCCGCTGAGCTTGAACTTGCCCAGCGTTCGGTTCTGCGCCGCCATCGGCCGCTCGCCCTGCAGCACATGCACCTCAACCTCGGTCTGCGAGTCGGCCGCCGTCGAAAACGTCTCCGTCTTCTTCGTCGGGATGGTCGTGTTGCGCGTGATCATGCCCGTCGCCACACCGCCCATGGTCTCGATCGCCAGCGTCAGCGGAGTCACATCCAGCAGCAGCAGATCCTTCACCTCGCCCGCCAGAACGCCCGCCTGCACCGCCGCTCCAATCGCTACGACTTCGTCAGGGTTCACGCCCTTGTGAGGCTCCTTGCCGAACAGATCCTTCACCAGCTGCTGGATCTTCGGCATACGCGTCTGTCCGCCAACCAGCACCACCTCGTCGATCTTCGACGCATCGACGCCGGCATCCTTCATCGCCTGCTTGCACGGTCCAACCGACTTCTGCAGCAGGTCGTCGACCAGGCCCTCCAGCTTCGCCCGCGTCATCTTCCGCACCAGGTGCTTCGGTCCGCTCGCGTCCGCCGTGATAAACGGCAGGTTGATCTCCGTCTCCTGAGCCGTCGACAGCTCGATCTTGGCGCGCTCCGCCGCATCCTTCAAGCGCTGCAGCGCCATCTCGTTGCCCTTCGCCGTCAGGTCCAGACCAGTCTCGTTCCGGAACTCCGAGATCAGCCAGTCCACAATCCGCTGGTCGAGGTTATCGCCCCCCAGGTGGGTGTCGCCGTTGGTCGACTTCACCTCGATCACGCCCTCGCCAACCTCCAGGATCGACACGTCAAAGGTGCCGCCGCCAAAGTCGTAGACCGCGATCGTCTCGTCCTTCTTCTTGTCCAACCCATACGCCAGCGCCGCCGCCGTCGGCTCGTTCACAATCCGCTTCACGTCCAGACCCGCAATCTTCCCCGCGTCCTTGGTCGCCTGCCGCTGCGCGTCGTTGAAGTAAGCCGGAACCGTGATTACCGCCTCCGTCACGGATGTGCCCAGGTAGTCTTCCGCCGCCTTCTTCAGCTTCTGCAGGATCATCGCCGAGATCTCCGGCGCCGTAAACTCCTTGCCCTGCGCCATCACCCCAACGTTGTCGCCCTTGGCCACAACCTTGTACGGCACCATCTTCATCTCGTCGCCGACCTCGTTCATCCGCCGGCCCATAAACCGCTTGATCGAATACACCGTGTTCTCGGGATTCGTGATTGCCTGCCGCTTCGCCACCTGGCCCACCAACCGCTCGCCGTTCTTCGTGAACGCCACCACTGAAGGCGTAGTCCGCCCTCCCTCCTCGTTGGGGATAACCTTGGGCTCGCCGCCCTCCATTACCGCAACACAGCTATTCGTCGTCCCCAGATCGATTCCAATAATCTTCGCCATACCCGCCCTCTCCTATATCTATCCGTCAGCCGATCTCTTCGGTTCTGCCCGGTCCTGCTCGCCACAACTCAATCTTCATACCTGAGTGAGTTACTGTCAATCAATCTGATGCTCTCCACCGCTCCAAGATGCACTCGTCAACCCGAATAACTAGAAGCACCGCGCTTCCGGCTTTACTCACGGCCTCGCTTCGTCCCTGCTTCCCTACCCTGCCACCCGCACACCACAGCTGTCCTCATGGCCTTGTTTTTTGTTGTCATTCCGAGCGAAGCCGAGAACCTGCTTCTCTGTCAACCGCCGCGCTTGCCTGAGGCACCTCCAACCCCCTTTTCAAGAAACACCTAACCCGCCCCCAGGTAACGTCCCGCCGTTCCAGCACTCCATCTAAATCAATGGACGACCCCCTTGCGCCCAGCTATCCTCGCCCCCGGAGGCTCTCCCATGCGTTCTCCCCGCCTTCTGTGTCTCCTCGTCCTTTCCGCTCTCCTCAGCGGCTGCGGCTCCTCCCCGAAAGGCACCGATCCCAATCCCGGCGTGCCCCCCAATCCCTCCGTCGTTCCCCTCATTCTCGACGGAAACTGGGAGATCTCCGCCCCCATCGGGGAGGCCTGGCCCGGAGAGGGCACTGGGCAGCACACCACGAGACAAGCAAGAACGCGACCGGCAAAGAGAAGCTTCATACGGGGGGTCCCTCGGAGGAAGAAGGATGCGCCGAGTTGACAGAATGACGCGACGAGGACGTCAACGGTCATCGCGACACGGTGATCTGATACCACGTCGTCGTGGTGGCTCCGAGCGGCAGAGTCCAATCGCTCCCGCGCGCGGTGGCGTTCAGCGGTTTCCCTAGTGGCTGCCCGGCTCCGTCTATAGCCTGCAGGGAGACCTCTCGGGTCTTTCGGAGGCCGCGAAGCGTGATAGTGCCGCGGACCTGCTCGATAAGCGTGGGCGAGGTGCCAAAGGAGGTGACGTCAGTATGCGCGCTGTTCCACACCTGCCCCGAATTCCGCACTGTTCCCCCAGCGACCAGAAGCAGCTTGGAGCTGTTCGCGATCGTCTCCGCATCCATGGAGCTGAGGAAAATGGTGCAGAAGGTGTTGCTGACGTCCGCGGCGAGGTTGCGGTCCGACCTTTCACCTGATTTTACGAATCCGATAAGAGCCTGACTGCGAGGAGTATCCACCGTGACGAGACCACCGCGCTTGGGCGTGCTATACCAGCGGAGCTCACCCGTGTCAGAGACGATGGGATCGGGCGCGGCAGCCTCGACGTATCTCTGGGTTGGTGCGCCGTCGAGCGAGGAGATACGGATCTCGTGCTGCAGCGGCAGATACAGGGGAAAGCCCTCAGTGAAGTAGGGGCGGTCCGTAGGCGGCAACAGCATGCTGTCAAATATCTGCTCCTCGCTATACGAGCGCTGGTCAATGCTGCGAGCCTTTTCGACATCGCCGCGCAGAAAGAGCAGTGCACCTATGGCGAGTTCAGGCATCTTTACCGGGTCCAGTGAGATATCGAAGGCATCGCCAATGAATGGCTTTCTCGTTGGGTCAGACTTAGGCTCAAACGTGTACCAGAAGAGGGCGTCCCAGTCCTGCAGTCCGGAATAGGCCGTCAGGATCGGAATGCCTTCACCGGCATAGTCGTTTGGGAATGGACTGTTGACCTCGCTGACTGTGTACGGCTTGCCCAGTATCGCGGAGCGAGAAAGTTCGACCACCGTCGAGTTGGCAGGATCGTTGACCATCGGAAGCTTGTGGACGTGGTACTCGGGATGTTGCCAGTACGTGTGTCCATCGATGATGTCCATCGTTTCGGTCGCGAGCAGGATGGGGTAGCCGCTGCCAGAATGACTGTGATCCGCCGTCGCAATGATCAGCGACCGGGACCCGAGCGTACCTTTGATGTACTTCTCCATGTCGAGGAAGTAGTTGCGCTGCAGATCCGTGAAGAAGCTGGCCTCGGCGTAGAAGCGTTTCTGCGGAGTCTCTGACTGGCCACGAAAGCCGATCAGCGGTATGGGCGCGGAGCCGGAGACGTGAGCGATCGCGCGGAGTTGTCCCACCTGTCCAGGGGTACGATGCTGCGCGAGCCACTGGTTGTATAGCGTGGTCAGCTCCTGCTCGTAGAACTCCGAAGGCGCACGGTACCCTACGTTGATGGCGTTTTCGTTGTTGATCTCGACGATCGCGACGGCCGGGTCAACGGTGTACTTTCGGTGCGTATAGGGGTTGGTGTGACCGAGTAACTGCTTGGCGTACTCCTTTTGCAGCTCAATCAGCCTTGCGTCGAACAGCGACGTTCCCTTCGCTCCTTCCCGGAGTGTTGAGACATCCTGCACGCCATCCCCAGCATGAAAGGGCCGGCCGACAAGAAGGTTGAAGTCGATGTAGATGCCGCGTTTCTCGAGTTCGGCAATGAAGAAGTCTTCGAGATCAAATTGTTGCTGATCGAGAACGCGGGTACTATCGCCCTTTTTGGCGATCAAACCTCGCGGGACCTCGAGATCGAGAAACTGGAAGCGAACGCTGTTGATGCCGAACCGCGCCAAGGTTGCGGCGATCATCGGCGCGTCCTCCTTGGACGGCACCTGCCGCGAGCCGCTACTCCAGTCCGTGATGTTGACGCCCCAGAACCGTATGCGCTGCCCGTCTTCGGTCGCGAGATGCCCATCCTTCACAACCACAAAGCCATGCCTACCTGCAGGAGCGTCAAGCAGAAATGACACGTCAACCGGCGAGGGTAAGCGGGCACCGGCGCGGTGGTCCATCGTAAACGGCACCATTCCCTGCTGGTCCTGTGCAAATGCACCTTGCCCGAAAGCAAGAGCGAGCGGGGCAACAAAAGTGAAAGAACGGAGGTTCATGGCGAGGCGATCCAGCCAAGGATTCGCGGTGTGTTTAGTCCCGGTGAAAACACGCTTTTGCAACTCATAGGTGTTCGAGGCCTCTCTTAAGTGCCTCAACGACAGCCTGCGTCCGGTCAGTAACCTGAAGACGCATCAAGATGACACTTACGTGCGACTTAACCGTCGCTTCCTTGATGTTCAACTCGTTCCCAATTTCACGGTTGCTTCTACCGGCGACCATCAGTCGAAGTACCTCTCGTTCACGTGCACTCAATTCCGAATCCGGCGATCGCATGGACAATGCCCGCGTGACGGGTGGAGGAAGAAACCGGTTTCCGCGGATGACTTTACGGATTGCATCAAGCAGCGATTCGTGTGGCATTCCCTTGATCAGATATCCCATCGCACCGGCCTGGAGTGCCTGATGGATATCTTCATCTCCCTCGTACCTCGTCAGGACCAGGATTTTGATGGAAGGCCGTTTGCTGCGCATGTGTTTGATCGCCTGCACACCGTTTCCGTCTGGAAGCCGCAGGTCCATCAGCACGACATCGGGCATGCATCGTTCGAACAGTTCGACTGCTTCCAGTAACGAACCCGCCTGACCGCATACGCTCAGATCTTCCTGGGTCTGCACAATGGCTGCGATGCCGATTCGCATGACGGGATGGTCGTCAACGATGAGGATGCGGACTGGGGTTGTCGGTTTCATGCTTTCGCCTTCACGGGAGAGGTACGCAACAGGTCCTGCTGTGCAAGGTGTAGGGAAACAGTGGTGCCTGCTCCAGGACTGCTCTGCAGGTTTAGCGTTCCACCGATGCGGCCGGTACGTTCGCGCATGCCGGTCAGACCATAGTGCCGATGCGGAACCTCGGAAGAGGCGCCCTGAAACCCCTTTCCGTTATCTGAGATCTTCAAAATCCACTCCTCACCGTTTCGGGAGAGTTCTATTGTGATTGCGTCCGGAACACCATGCGAGGCAGAGTTTGCCAGTGCCTCGCGCGTAATCATTAGCACTTCATGCCCGGCCAGGTTTGAGACCATACCCGGCGATGTGTTGCCTGTGTAAGCCACAGAAATGCCGAAGGCCTGTGAGGCCTGACGCGCGAGCGCCTCAAGGGAACGAGCCAGATCGATTTTCCCTGCATTGCGCAGATTCCAAACCATGTCACGCGCCTCATCAACAGTGGCAACGATTTGGGTACGTGCATGCTGGAAGAGCGTGTTGTCCTCGATCACGGAACCCTGCTGGCTTGCTAGCGCTTCGAGCAGAACAGAGATGCCAGTACAGCCCTGAATAACTGTGTCATGCATTTCACGCGCGATCCTTGCCCGCTCTTTAAGCGTGGCGTCGAACTCCGCTTTGATTCGCTGCACATGAACTCGGTAACCAAGAAAAACAAGCGCGAGCACGAGCAGCACGCATCCGCAGCGGAACCACCAGGTCTGGTAGTAGTACTTCTGCTTCACGATGCCTACCGAGGCTTCGCTCTTCAGTTCCGGATGCGTTGTGTCAAACGCAACGACGCGGAACCGAAAGTTGCCCGGTGGCAGATTGGTATAGCTGGCCAGATGCGCTGACTCTGCTTGAGCCCAATCGTGGTCAAATCCTTCCAGCATGTAGCGAAAGCGAATTCCCCGTTGCGAGCCAAGGTAGAGAGGTGCGTAGCTAAACTCAAGACGAGTCGTTTTCGCTGAAACCGTGACCTCTTTCGAGGAGGGGACCTGCTGGCCATCCTGGAAGATTGCCTTCCTCCGTAAAGTTGCGCGCCGTCCGCTTCGTAAGGCATCTGGTATCGAGTGGTGGCGAGCGGCTCCATCGTATTGCTCGTCAGACCCTGCGAGACGGTGTATCGGAGAACCATCCCGTCGCGGTACCTGTACAGTCCGTGATCTCGCGTCGCAAACCAGAGGGTTCCTTGCCTATCCTCCAAGATGGACCAGACCTTTTCGTTGCGTGAAGCGGCAGTCACTTCGTCGTGAACCATCGCGTTCCTACGCCAGTGACTTAGCCCCTTATCGGTGCCGATCCAGACGTTGCCATTGCGATCCGCAAGCAAATCGCGGATGCTGAACTGCGAGAGCCCATTCGCTACGGTGTATTTTTCGATAACGCCATGGGGAGCAACTCGCGCGATACCCTGATCGGTGCCGATCCAGACACTTCCGTCTAAGCCTTCCCTGAACACGCGGATGAAGTTGTTGGGAAGCTCGCGCGGAGCGAGCAGGTGAACTATGTGTCCCGAAGCCTCACAGTGGTAAGCGCCACCTCCGTCCGTGCCCACCCACACAGAGCCGTCACGCGCCTGAAATACGCTGCGCAACCCATCCTCCGGTACCCCCGATTCGACAACGCGCTCTGCTTTGTGGGTGTTTACACGAAATAGTCTCCCGACCACCATCCAACTGTTGCTATCGCTCGCTTCGGAGATAGTCCCGTAGTCGGCCTCTGTACCATTTGGCAGCGGAACGACCTGCACCGAAGTAGCTTCCAGTCGAACCAGACCATTTTGTGTTCCGATCCACATACGCCAGTTCGGGTCTTCAAAGATAGCCAGTACGGTTTCGCTGGGAAGCATGCCACTGCGGTCCAACCGCTTCAGTACACCCCCATGCTCATTCCAGATGCCCTGGCCGATAGTACCGATCCATATGGTTCCGTCGTGTGTTTGCGTGAGGCTGCGTACGGTTGCGCTGATTCCAGGAATCGTGTTGAACTGCCCACCCGTTCGCTTCAGGAGTCCCCCCACGGTGCCAACCCAGAAGGTTCCATCGTTGGCCTGCAGCAGCGATTTCACCCGATTGTTGCTGTAAGCGCCCGGCAATTTCACTCGCTGCAGGTGGTTGCCATCGACGACGACCAGGTCGGAACCGCCAGCCCAGATGCGCTGGTGATCGTCCATGGCGATCGCCGCTACCGCGAGTGGCGTGGTGAACAGAGTGTCGTCAACCCGTTCGAACCGTGGCCCGTTGCTCACAAACAGACCGTTATCCGTGCCGGCCCATATGCGTCCTTTGGCATCCTGAATCAGGCCACGAACAAAGGGGTCAGAAAGTCCGGTCTCGCCGTTGTAACGGGTGATTCGCTTTCCTTCGAAGTGAATCAATCCTTCACCTTCCGTCCCGGCCCACACAGACCCATCGCGAGCTACGATCAGACAGTAGATGGGGAACGGAAGCGATTCCCGAGAGCCTTCGGGCAGCACAGGAGCGAACCGTGCTCCATCGAATCGAGTCAGTCCGCCGCTCGTGCCAACCAGCAGGAAGCCGTCGTGGTCCTGTCCAAGTACCTGAACGATTGGCTCGGGGATGCCGTCGGAGACCCCCCATACGTGACGCGTAAAGCCAATTGTCTGGCTGCAGGCCGGCAAAGCGTACAGCAGGAGAAGGCTGCACAGAGTGACCAGTGAGCTCTGTACCGGATTGGGCACAGTGCGCCGCGGAGTCACCCTGCAGCGGATAGCTCTTTGCGCTCTCATCGATTCCGACCAATTGTTCATCTTTGCGTCTCGCAACCCCACCGCAAGGATAACGGCGCCCCCTCGCTTTCCGCGAGAGAGGGCACCGGTAGGCGTGCAAGGTAAGAACAGGTCAGAAAGACACGCGACCCGAAGACTGGCGCTGCCGCGTTGGCGCGGTGCCAATCACTCTACTAATCGTGCCTGCGCCGGAGGCTACAGCGCAATCTGTAAGAGCTCGCGCTTCACGGCTGGATGGCTGTCCATTGGCCACAGGCTCCATGAAAACATTGCAGTGGGGCGAATCTTAGACAGCCCGCACCATCGCTGTAATCCGTCGAAAGTCGGACTGGCGAAAAGAAATGGTCGAGCCACATTTATTGCAGACGCTCCGACTTTCGACGGATCACAGCAATGGTGCCGAAGGGCTATCGTCCGCACTGGCGAGCAGATGATGTTCCTGAACCACCTGTTCGCAGGCTCGGTGGAGCAGACAAGGAGCATCGCTCATCAAGGAGCCTGGATGCACATCGTTTGGAGAAGAAGCGGCCTATCACTCTGCGTCCTAGTGCTGCGTGCGATGCCATTGCATGCTCAGGCAAATGTCGTCGTGATCGACGCGACTACCGCAGACGAGCCAGTACATGCTGTGGCTGCGAAGCTTGGAACATCCCGCAATCCTGCGGGGCACACCATCGGAGTCAATTCACAGAGCCTGGTGTTCGATGGCAAGCCCTGGATTCCGGTGATGGGGGAGTTGCATTACTCTCGTGTTCCCGAGAGTCGGTGGGAGGAAGACATCCTGCGGATGAAATCAGCGGGCGTAACCATTGTTTCTTCTTACGTGATCTGGATTCATCACGAACAGGACGATTCGCATTTCATCTGGACGGGTAACAAAGATCTGAGGCGTTTTGCTGAGCTTTGCTCAAGGCATGGCATGTACTTCTATCCACGAATTGGTCCGTGGGCACACGGCGAGGTGCGCAATGGCGGTCTACCGGACTGGGTAGCGGCACAGGAGCATACCCGAGAGAACGAGGCTCGCTACCTGAAGGAAGTGAACACTTTCTATCAGCAGATCGGGGAACAGTTGAAGGGCCTGTACTGGAAAGATGGAGGTTCGATCATCGGTCTGCAGATCGAGAACGAGTACAGGGCAACCGGCCCCGGCAAAGGAAGTGAGCATATCCGCACTCTCAAGACCATGGCCCTTGCCGCCGGCATGGACGTGCCCCTGTACACGGTGACGGGATGGGATGGCGCAGCCATTCCGCTGGACGCGACATTGCCGGTCTTTGGTGGCTACGTTGATGCGCCTTGGGACGGCTCCCCGGAGGCATTGCCCCACCCGAGATCTACGCATTTCGTTTTGACAATCGTTCGGCGGGAAACATGGGAGCCATCGGCGGCAATCGCCAGGGCCCTTCCTCCGCTTATAAGGGAACTCCGTTTCTTACCGCTGAGATTGGAGGAGGCATTGAGGACACGTACTTTCGCAGGCCGGTCGTGTCCTGCGATGATATCGCTGCCGTCCTTCCCGTGATGCTGGGAAGCGGTGCAAACATGCTCGGTTACTACATGTTCGCCGGCGGCCGCAATCCCGATGGCGGAGCGATCACACTGCAGGAGTCGCAGCGTTCCGGTTACCCAACGGATGTCCCTGCGAAGTCTTATGATTTTCAGGCGCCGATTAGCAACAACGGGAAGAAGCAAGAATCGTTGCGACGTATGAAGCTCGTTCACTACTTCCTAAACGACTTCGGCGAACAACTTGCCCCCATGCGCGTGCACCGCCCTTCCACTACCCCTTCGAATGCGGAAGACCTGAGCGTTTCTCGCGTGTCTGCCCGCACGCGCGGCGATAACGGCTTCGTGTTCTTGAACAACTACACGCGCAACGGGTCCATGCCCGCGTCCCGGTTTTCAGGTGCAACTTCACTTGCCCAGCGGCAAGGTGGTCGTGCCAGAAGAGCCCATCACCCTGCCATCCGGAGCTTATGGAATCTGGCCCGTCAACCTGGAACTTAACGGAGTGCGCCTCCGCTACAGCACCGCGCAACTGATGAACCGGTTGGACCACAACGGGGACACCTACGTCTTCTTTTTCTCCACACCGGGCATAGTGCCCGAGCTTCTGCTCGAAGCTCCGGCGTCTGTAATGACGGCAGAGGGTTTCCAGTCGAGTCGCAGTGCAAAGGGGCTTCTACTCCGCGCTCGTTCTCAGTCAGGGGAGATCGTTATTCGCTCCGGAAAGGGATCCTTGCACCTGGTGCTCCTGCCTCGAACGGACGCAGAGAACATGTGGAAGGTGAATGACGGTCGCGCGCTTCTCCTTACAAAGGTGGACGTGTTTTCAGACGGATCGACAATCACCCTTCAACAAGAGGCCGACAGCTCATTTCAGTTCAACCTCTTCGGTGCGTCCTCTCAGGAGGCAAAGCCTACCGGGCAGTCGACGCGGACGTTTGTGCCATACCAAAGCTCTGTGCCGGTAGCTCCACTCGAATTTCAGATTCACCAGATCGCCCTTGCTCGAACAAGAGCGCCACTGAAATACGGACCGCAGATGGCTTGGCGCAAGACGCCGATTCCCATGGCACCCGAGGACGCCGAATTCGCAAACGCTGCCCGTTGGACACTCACCTTGCAAGGAAGCACGAAAGCGCTGCAACTTGCGGATGTCTTGATGCGCGTGCGCTATCAGGGAGACCTGGGCCGCTTGCGCCAGAGCGGCAAGCTCCTTGACGATAATTTTTGGAACGGCCTTCCGTGGACAATTGGAGCAAAAGCGGCAGGACTCGATCTCTCGCTCCCAATCGACCTCGAACTTCTACCGCTACCCCCAGGCTTTCCAATGTTCCTGCAGCACCGCCCAGAGATTGACGCTGCGGCGAAGAGCGGCAGCTTTACCAAGCTCTAGTCTATCGAGGCTCTTCCGCTGTACCGCTGGAAGTTCAACTCGCAACCGAACTAAACTGGAGCGCTCAATTTCGACCGCGACATCTCCAGCGATAACTCACGCGCTGTTCAGCATCTCGGGCCCGTTGTTCCGGACGTTTCCGACGAGAGGATTGTAAGCTGATGCCTTCATTTCGTCCGACTCGAAAGGCCGCAGCAGATCGATCGGCGGCCTCTCCGTCACCTCCCTGCTCAGCCAGCGCGTGTAGTCCTTGGGGTTCAGGATGACGGGCATGCGGGTATGGATCGACGACATCAGCTCATTCGCTTCGGTCGTCACGATACTGAAGGACTGCAGCCAGCCGCCGTCCGGTTCCTTCCAGGCGTCCCAAAGCGCGGCAAACGCAAAGGGCGCTTTGTCCCGCATCATGAAGGAGTACGGCTGCTTCGTCTTCGGGTCCAGCCGCAGCCAAAGCGAGCTTCGAAAAGCCTGACCAATGCAGGATCCACCTCGTATCGCAGATCGTTGTCCTGCCGCTTGAGTCCGGTGGGAGATCAGTTGGCCGATCCGGTGCGTAGCAGAGCGCCGTCCACGGCGTAGCTCTTCAGGTGCATGAGGTCTCTCGACGCCTTCACCCTCACCTGAACTCCAGCCGCTAAAAGGATCTCAGATGTTGAAAACCCGCGCTGGCTTTCCTGTTCGTATTGACCGCTGTCGCGGTAGACCCGGTACCCGTACACCGCAGCGGGCGAGACGACCCAGTTCCTCCACCAGTTCCCGGTCGGTGAAGCTGTACATGGCTATGTCGACGGAGATCTTGGCCGTGTGCAGCATCTCCATCTCACTTCGTTCGAGATTCGACTCCGGCGCATACAGCAGAACTGGAGAAGATTCGGTTCCTCGCGACGGCGATGGAGTTTGAGCCTCAAGTGGGTGCGCCAGCCCCGCCGAAGCGATGAGGCACAGTGTCAGCAGCCTGAAACTAGGCAGCAGGAGCTTTTGGAACTTTCGGAAGCAGACCGGGATGTCGCCTTCGCTCGCTTCCGTATGCTCCAACCGCACCTCGAAAAGGATTTGCCGCTTCGTGTTGTGGCAGCAGAACCGGGCCTTCCGTTTCGGACCGCCTCGGTGCTGGGTCACCAACCGTTCCGGGTCAGCCAGGCCGATTCGTCTCGCCGGTCCCAGCTACAAGGTCGCCAGTCTTTCGGAACCCCGCATATCGCAGTATCTCGCCGCAGCCACAGCCTCGATTGGGATGCGTGGCAGCGCTTGCACCGTAGCTCGTGATTGTCAGGGTACAATTTGGCGCTGCTCACGGTCTAGAGTATAAAGCGAATAACAGGCGAATACGTTCACAGCAGAATCTACCCCTCCGGGGGGGATGCACATGTAGACTCTCATCCGCTTACGGATAGCTCTACTCCCCTTCTCAGCAACCCCTCACGGTCAGGTCTGTCCAACCTTCTGGACCGAAAGATCGCAATCGTCATCTCTAGAGTTTCTGCACACTACCTCCTTGGTGGATTGGATTCATGCCGCGGTCTCTCACGAACAAAGCAGACGTTTGCACTCCCACACATTTGATCCCTTTAGCAGCGACAACAGGTCTAGCTGCTTGCTCTGTGGCGCTGGTTTTCGAAAGACCTGCCACGATACCGAAGCGGTTGAAGAACACCGCTCGTGCCAGGCACTGCCCAGCTCCGCGTTCCCCCTTATAGACCCGCAGTGACGGCGTCGCTCGACACGCTGGATTGAGTCCTTTTCAAAGTGACTAGATTCCCTTTTTGAAACTCTGGCGGCGAATATGGTGTGTTAGGAAGCCGATTGCTCGATGTGCAGTTAGTTGCCCAGAGTATTTAAAGCTAGAAGCCAGAAATGGCGAGATTTGGGCTATAGAGCGACAGATCGGGTTTGGTCCGTAGAGTGCTGAGTACTGTGCGTAATCCTTGGCGGTCCTCTTGCGAAAATTGCTCTCAGCCCTTGTTTTCTGCCTTTCGGTCTCACTTGCAGCCTTGGCGCTCATTCCTTCCGTTGCCTTTGCACAGGGCCGATGGCTTCCTTTTGGACCGGACGGTGGTGACGCACGGGCGTTCGCCACAGATCCACGCGACCACCAACATATCTTCCTGGGCACTACGAACGGAACCATCTACGACTCGCACGATGGCGGACAGAACTGGACGCGCCTGTCGCGAATCGGTAATCGGGACGACCTGGTCATAGACAACATCGTGGTTGATCCACTTACTCCGGATCACATCTACGTGGGCGCTTGGGGGGTCGGGTACGCGGGCGGCGGGTTCTATACCAGCACGGACGGAGGAGGGACTTGGACATCGAATGCCACGATTGAGGGCCACTCCGTCCTGGCCCTCACCATGGCCCCTTCCGATCCAAAGATCCTGGTTCTCGGCGCACTCGACGGTGTATTTCGCACGACCGACGGTGGCAGCACCTGGGCTCTGATCAGTCCTGAGAAGAGTACAGAGCTGCACGAGGTTGAGTCGATCGCAATTGATCCTAAGGACCCGCGCATCATCTTCGCTGGGACGTGGCACCTACCCTGGAGCTCCAGGGATGGCGGCGAGCATTGGACAAATATGAAGGAAGGCATCATCGACGACTCCGATGTGTTCTCCATCATTGTGGATCCGACAAACCCTCAAAACATATTTCTCTCGGCCTGCTCTGGCATCTACCGCAGCACTGACGATGGCATTACCTTCACAAAGGTGCAGGGCATTCCAGCTACAGCGCGCCGCACTCGCGTATTGATGGAAGACAGCACGCAAACAAACGTGGTCTTCGCTGGGACAACTGAAGGCCTGTGGCGCACCACAGATTCCGGACGTACCTTTCAGCGGTACGGCGATCCATCGTGGATCATTAACGACGTAAGCATCGACAAACAGGACAGCAAGCGGGTGTTACTCGCGACCGATCACACCGGTGTACTGCTGTCCAACGATGGTGGCCTGACCTTCACCCCGTCGAATAGGGGCTTCTCCTCGCGCAAAATCTCAGCCGTTCTGCAGGACAGCAACGATGGGGCACGGCTTACTATCGGAGTGATCAACGACAAAGCCGCGGGTGGAGTATTCAGCAGCGAAGACGGGGGAATGACTTGGACTCAAAAGAGTGCGGGATTGGGCGGTGCCGATGTCTTGTCGCTGGGGAAGACATCCAAAGGTACGCCCCTCGCCGGCACTCGCCACGGACTGTACCGATTTGAGAACGGGACATGGGAGATTTCGGGCCTGACACTCGCTTTGACACCCGAGTCGACTTTGGATGAGGTAACCACGCCAACAATCCCCAGGCTTCGACGCGGACAAGCTGCCGGCATGCGTGCTCACTCGGCTCCTGCCTTGGGATCTGTCGGGTCAAAGCGCAAGTCTCCAAAGAAGGGGCCGCTACATGCCGTCAGCACGACGCCACAACAGCTAAGCACCGCCGTCTATGCTATCGCTTCGGACGATACGAACGTATTTGCCGCAACCGAAGAAGGGCTGCTCACCTCGGCGGACGACAGTCATACCTGGAATCGGGTGCGCAGCGCAAACGCAACGGCATGGCGGCAAGTGGCCGTACAGGGTTCACTCGTCGCATTGGCAGATTTGAAAACTATTGCGATCTCC
>JAABUY010000480.1_pt1 | contig 68773 bp, 63 predicted proteins | sample 5560271 | NCBI WGS metagenome assembly JAABUY01 (sample SAMN10711886, study PRJNA513374) | rock metagenome | isolation source: Antarctica rocks | place: Antarctica: Victoria Land, University Valley | reverse complement strand
CCTTGAAAGCCGGCGTGTGGTTCCGGCGTGGTCGCTTGCCCATCGTCTCTCCTGTCGCGGCCATCATGCCGCCGTCCGGCAGAAACTCCACTTATCCGAACTGTCCAGATTCCCCGAGCCACCTCTTTCCGCAAGGTCCATGCCTCTTGGACTGGCGGCTCTGGGTGGATTACGGTCCGGCAGGTTTCGGGAGGGCGCGGGGCCGAAAGCCGCCGTTCCGTCGGCGTCAGAACCGTTCGGTTTTGGCACCACAACACATAAGCGGGACCAAGCTAGAAAGCTCGGCTTACGGGCGCCGCACCAGGTCGAACCGTGCCTCGGGCCTCCATACGCTGCTGTCCTGTTCACTCTCACCCAGCCAAGTGAACCGGTCGGCCATAATGTTGCTGAAGCTCCAGCGGATGCGCCTTCCATCCTCCTCGCCGAGCAGTATTATCTGATCACCGTCACGTTTACCCGCCAGGTGATTCGTCGCGCCGCTCACGGGATTGATCCAGGTGATGCGCCAGATGCCCGTGTCGCGGTCGAAGCGCCGAATCGTCGTGCCATATCGATTGTTCGCGCCAGTCGCGGTCCGGCCCGAATTGCGGTCCGGCCGCGCAGGAGAAATCCACACGTCCTGCATGGCGCGTCCCTCCAACACCCATGCGAACCACCATTCGCCGCTCGCCTCGCTAACCTTTCCGTTCGGGCCGAAGTCGCTGACACGCGCGGTCCAACCCCCAACGAGCCAGCCAAAATTATCGCCGTCTCGGCCAAGTTCGGCTGCGGGGCCATCCGCGAGCAGCGCTCCGGCGAAGCCGTTGGTCGGCGCGGCAACAGGCGTTGCGATCGGTCCGGCCGGACCTTCCGCGACGCGCCGCCACACACCGGCATACTCCACTGGCAAGCCATCTTGGTCAGCGTCGATAATCGCCTCGAAGCCGCTGGCGAGACTTCGGTAGCGATAGCGCCTATCACCCAGCCGCGCGTAGGACTGCTCGGCCGGCACGACTTCGAGCCGCGGAAACTGGACCCACGCCGCGCGGATCACCGCGGACGCGTTCTCGGCCATGCGTAAGCGATTGATCGGCAGCGCATTGGTGCTGGGGCTCACCCCAAGGTCCACGTCGGTACAGCCGGTGAGCGCCGGCGCTTCCATCCCGTTCACTCGCCAGCGGCCAGCGCCATCATGGTCGAGCCTTAGGCTATGCCGCCTCCCGCGATAGGTTTGGGTGAGATCGACGGCACGCGTTCCCCACGTCTCATCGCACGCTATCCGGTATTCGATGTGAAGGGGGGCACCTTTCTCGGCAACAAGCACGGTCCCGGACAAGACGGGTCCGCTGGGGTCGGGCTCGATCCGGGCGTACTCGAAGCTGAGATCGTCCATGACGCGTCGCCACATCACCTCGCGAGCATTCGGCATCTTCGGCGTCTCCATAGCTGTCGCGCCACTCCTGATCGGGAGCCCGCCGGCGGCCACGCCGGCGAGCAACGTTCGCCGATCAATCATCAGCGGCAATTTGGTTTTAGTCATCCCTCGCAGCCTAGGTTGCACGGCGGATGACGGCTTGGGGAATATTGCTATGCTTCGGCCGACGATGAGCCGGGAGACGAAACAAGCTGGCGCGACAACAACGGTTCGCGTGCTAAGCATGGGGGCAGGCTGGCGCGTAAGCGACATCGTCGGTCGCTCCGGGCCTCAGGACCCCGCGTTCGAAGAGGCTCACGCAAGCGTATCGGTTTCGGCGGTCCTGTCGGGCGGTTTTAGCTATCGCTCAACATTTGGGCGTGCGCTGATGACGCCGGGCTCGCTGTTGCTCGGCAATGATGGTGCCTGCTTCTGCTGCTCCCACGATCATGGTACTGGCGACCGTTGCGTGGCTTACCACTTCGAGCCTTGGCTGCTGGAGGAAGTCGCGTCCGAACTGCCCGGCGCACGGCGGATCGGGTTTTCGCAGCACCGGCTACCCCCGATTGACGCCCTGGCTCCGCTGTTTGCGAGCACGCGTGCTCTTCTCGACCATCCGGATCAGCTAATCGGCGAAGAGACGGCGCACCGCATGGCCGGTGCGGCGCTTCGCATCGTGCATGACGCGGAAGAACCGCGCGCCACCCTCGCGGACGAGGCGCGGGCGGCCGAAGCTGTCGCGTTCATCGTGCAGGGCTTTGCCATGCCGCTATCGCTGGGCGACATGGCCGCGGCCGTCGGACTTGGACGCTATCACTTCGTTCGGCTTTTCCGCCGCGTCGTGGGCACGACGCCATACCAGTATCTGCTCAACCGTCGTCTAGCAGGAGCGGCCGACGCGTTGCGCGGGGGGGAGCGACGTGCTCGGCGCGGCGCTCGGCAACGGCTTTACCGACCTTTCCGAGTTCACCCGGCGCTTCGGAGCTAAGTTCGGCCAATCGCCTGGAGCTTACCGCCGGTGCGCGAACGGCACAGCCGTGGCGGGCATTTACATTTGCCCAAGCGGTCCCAACCCGATGTCACAACCGATCGGTTTTGACATCAGCAGCTAACCAACGCTTTTCTGCGGGTTTGCGGGTGCCACAACCGCGCGTCAGAAAGCGTCCGCTTTCAGGATCGCCGAAATGCTCCTGCTACGGCCGAGAAGGGTCGAATTTTGCTACCCGGCCGCGCTTCGCTTTACCGAGAGCGGATCGGGTTAACGGCCGTCGATTCACCCCGTCAATCTCTGTGCCGAGCCACTGGAGGCGTCGCGAGGCGACCGTCGGCCTGACCGAGCCCATCAGTCCGGTTCGAACGTCAACGCGACCCCGTTGATGCAGTAGCGCAATCCGGTGGGCGGCGGGCCGTCGTCGAAGACATGGCCGAGATGGCTGCCGCAGGTCGCGCAATGGACTTCCGTACGGACCATGCCATATTCGCGATCGACCGATGTCTCGACGGAACCCTCGATCGGGTCGTTGAAGCTCGGCCAACCGGTGCCGCTCTCGAACTTCAGTGTCGAGCGAAAGAGCGGAGTCTCGCATCCCGCGCAGGCAAACCGGCCGGGCCGCTTCTCGCGCAGCAACGCGCAACTGCCCGGGGCTTCGGTGCCGTGCGCCCTCATGACGTCGTATTGCTCCGGCGTCAGGATCGAGCGCCATTCCGCGTCGGTGTGCGTGACTGGAAAGGTCTTTTTCAGCATGGCGGTATCCTTTCGTGAGGTCGTCGGCTCGGCAGATCGAGGGAGGCTCGCTGGATTCTACGCGGCCGGCCGCCGGGCTGTTCCCAGGGCCGAGCGTGCCAGGACAATCGGGTGAGCGCCATGGCGGCCTCGATCGCCCTGCCGAGCGTACGGTCCCGCATTGCGCCGCTCCGCCTCCTCCGCCATAAGTTACCCATGTCGCAGCCCGTCGTCCGTTTCGCGCCCTCGCCAACCGGTCGCATCCATATCGGCAATGTCCGCACCGCGCTGCTCAATTATCTGTTCAGTCAGGCGCGTCGGGGTCGCTTCGTGCTGCGCTTCGACGATACGGACGCTGAGCGGTCGCGTGCCGAATATGCCGAGTCGATCGAGGCCGACCTGCAATGGCTCGGCGTGGTGCCCGACCTCGTGGTGCGTCAGTCGGACCGGACCGCCCTTTATGCCGCTGCGACCGAGAGGTTGAAGCGCGATGGCCACCTCTACCCGGCCTACGAGACGGCCGACGAGCTCGACCGCCGCCGCAAGCGCATGCAGGCCCGCGGGCTGCCGCCCGTCTACGATCGTGCTGCGCTGAAGCTGTCGGCCGAGCAGGTCGCGATCTTCGAGGCGGAGGGCCGGCGTCCCCACTGGCGCTTCAGGCTCGACCACCGCCCGGTCGCCTGGGACGATGCGGTGCGTGGAGCGAGCCGCATCGACTGCGCGTCGCTGTCCGACCCCGTGCTGGTGCGGGCGGACGGATCCTATCTCTACACGCTGCCATCCGTGGTCGACGACATCGATCTCGGCATCACCCATGTGATCCGGGGCGAGGACCACGTCACCAACACGGCCGTGCAGATCCAGCTGTTCGAAGCCCTCGGACAGGCCTCGCCTCCGGCGTTCGGCCACCACAATCTCCTGGTCACGGCCTCGGGCGAGGGCTTGAGCAAGCGGTCGGGCGCGCTGTCCGTCACGGCATTGCGCGCCGCCGGAATCGAGGCGCTCGCGGTGGCCGCCATGGCGGTGCTGACGGGCTCCTCGTCCGCGATCCGGCCGATCACCGCCCTGCAGGAGCTCGAAGCCGACGTCGACCTGTCGCGGCTGTCGCGCACGCCGGCCAGGTTCGACGAGGCCGAACTCGGGACGCTGTCGGCCAAGACGCTGCACGGGCTGCCTTTCGCCGCCGTCGAGGGCCGGCTTGCACCCTTAGGGATCGTCGGCAACAAGGCCGAGGCTTTCTGGTCGGCGGTCCGAGGCAACCTCGAGCGTTTCGCGGACGTCCGTGAATGGTGGGCCGTGATCGAGGATCGGGTGATGCCGGTCATCGAGGATCGCGCCTTCCTCGACGCCGCCATAACGGTGCTGCCGCCCGAACCCTGGACCCTCGACAGCTGGGCGGCTTGGACCGAGGCGTTGAAGACGACGAGCGGCCGCAAGGGCAGGGCGCTGTTCCATCCGCTGCGGCTCGCCCTGACGGCGCGCGAGACCGGGCCGGACCTGAAGCACCTGCTGCCGCTGATCGGCCGCGCTAGAGCAGCGGCGCGGATTGCCGGAATTGCCGCGTGAGATCTTCGCCCGGGTTGGGCGCCGAAGCCTCGGCGCCTCCCGCTGGGGCTGCCGGGGTCCGGACCGGGGGCGTTGACACCTTTCTGGCGGACTTCTTGGCAGGTCCGGACTTGCCCGGCACGGGGGTCGCCGCGGGCGGAACCGTCGGCCGCGTCATGGCCGCGACCATGTCGGGCGTGACCGTGACGTCGCCCTTGCGGGGCTGGAGCAGGCTGTCGGCCTGAGCCAGCGCCTCGGCCCAGCTCTGATGGGGTCCCCGGCAACTGCAGTTCGCCACGACCTTAGACCGGAACTTGAAGGCCGCCGGCAGGGCCGCGTAGGTCGCGCCGTCCGACGCGACGGCCTTGCCGACATCCTCGTCCCGGTCGCTCGTGAAGGCGCTCGCCTCGGCGCTGGGGCATTGCGCCTTGCAGATCTTGTCCATGCCGTCGATCTGATCGGACGCGACGTCGACGGCCAGCGGATAATAGGCCCCGTCGCACTGCCGGACGCAGAGCACCTGGGCGAAGCGGACTTTGGGGGCCGGCGCAACTTCCTCGGTCGGTGCGTCCGGATCGACCGGCACCACGGCGGGCGCGACGTCCCGGCGCTCCGGATCGGCCGCCTCGTCGCCCGTGCCGGCACAATAGGCGTTGAACTGTTCGATCAAGCCGCGGCGGCGGACATCCGCGTCAGGCTCCGGGCGGGAGCCCGGATCCTGCAAGCGCCGCAGTTCGCTCTGCAGTTGCTGCACGCGCCGCGCGAGGGTCCGGCATTGCGGCGAGTCGGGATCGTCGAAGAGACCGTTCCCGCAACCGCTATCGTCGGCATAGGACCGCACGCGATCGAGTTCGGCCCGATCCTTACGGATGAGGAGGTCGACGCGCTCCGTGTCACCGGACTGCTGCGCGGCATCGATCCGCGTCTTCAACGCCGAGCAGTCGACACCCTGGGCCCGCGCCGGATCCGAGAGCGAGAGGCAGGCCAGCAGCGCCGCTGACGCCAAGATCCGGGCGGTGCGGTCTGCAGCCGGGTACGGCCTCGTCAACACAGCGATCCCATACACGTCAGCCTCGATCCGCGCCGCGACGGCCTTTCCGATTCCTGACGAGATTATTGGCGGAAACATGTCGGGTCGTCCAGGATCACGCGGCGCGGGTGTTCCGCCGCCGGATCGTTCCGGAGCGATCGCCCCGATCTCCTGTCACCATGCGGGCTCAGCTCACTCTCGTTACGGTGACTTTCATCGCGGCCTCGGCCGTTTTCGCGCCAGCCGTCGCGGCCGATCGCCCGGACATGATCTTCCGCGAGTCGACGAGATGGCGCGCCCTGACGCCGAACGACAAGCTCGCCACCTCCGCGGTCGACGACCCTGCCGTCGACGGCGCGCCTATTCGGACGAGCTGATCGACGGATCGCCCAGGGACTTCACGTCCGCGGTGCCGATCATGCCCTGGGGCACGACGCGCCGATACGCGGTGATTCGTTCAAGAGCTGACCTTGGCGGCGCTCGTCAGTCGCCGCACCGAATGACGATGTCGCCGGCCGAGGCCGTGGTCTCGGGCTCCGACTTCGTGCTGGCCTGGATGGCTCCGGTCACGTCCTCCACCGTGCCGAACGCCAGGGCGTGGGCATGGCCGTGGGACTCGCACCAGCTGTCGGCGATCACGCGTCCGCACGCGCTTCCCGAATGCATGCAGTCGCTGATGCCATATCCGTCGGTCGCTGGAACGACGTAGCTCTCCGCGGCGCGGCTCGGGATCGCGAAGGCGGTCGACAGGACCACGCCTGCAAGCGTCGACATCGCGACGGCCGCGGCCGGGCGGAGAGGGTGAGCCTTGCTGGCCATGGATCGGTCGGTCCCCGGATGCGGCTCCGGCCGCCGCATCACCCTGACCGGTCTCGATCACTAAAATCTTAAGGGCCGACGCCCGGGGCACGATAGGACCGCTGCTTCACGTCTCCGAGATGCTGGCGCCGCTCTGCGGATCGGAAGCGGTCGGTCATTGATCGCCTCGATCATCCTGACGGAATGGCAGGTGTTCACCCAGTTGCTCGACCGCATGATCCACGTAGGCGCGCTCGTGGTCGAGGTAGTCGGACACGGCGGCCGCCAGACGCTTGTCGGCGATGTCGTGAACCGAATAGGTGGGGATCGGCCGATAGCCCCGCGCGAGCTTGTGTTCGCCTTGGGCGCCCGCTTCCACGCGGGCGAGCCCGCGCGACAATGCAAAGTCGATGGCTTGGTAATAGCAGACCTCGAAGTGCAGGAAGGGGTGGTCCTCGACGGCGCCCCAGTTGCGGCCGTAGAGCGCGTCGTCGCCGATCAAATTCAGCGCGCCGGCGATGTACCGGCCCGCCCGCTTGGCCATCACCAGCAGAACTCGCTCGGGCATGGATTCGCCGATCAGCGAGAAGAAGCGGCGATCGAGGTAGGGCCTCCCCCATTTCCGCGAGCCTGTATCCATGTAGAAACCGAAGAACGCATCCCAGTGCTCCTCGCGCAGGTCGCTGCCCGTGACATGCTCGATCGTGATGCCGTGAGCGAGGGCGTCCTTGCGTTCGCGCTTGATGGCCTTGCGCTTGCGGGACGCGAGGTCGGCCAGGAAATCCTCGAAGCCACCATAGCCGTCGTTGATGAAGTGGAACTGCTGATCGGTCCGCTGCAGCCAGCCGAGCGCACCGAAGCGGTCCCACTCCGCCTTGGTCACGAAGGTCGCATGGATCGACGAGGCCTTGACCTCCCTGCGCAGGCTCCGCAGGCCGGCCACGAGAGCGCCTTCGGCCTGGTCCACATCGCTGCCGGGCTCCACGAGGAAACGCCGGCCCGTCGCGGGGGTGAAAGGAACCGCGATCTGCAGTTTGGGATAGTAGCGTCCGCCGGCACGGCTGAAGGCTTCGGCCCAGGCATGGTCGAAGACGTACTCACCCTGCGAGTGGCTCTTCAGATAAGTGGGCGCTACGGCGATGATGCGTCGATTCTGCTCGACCGCGACATGGGCGGGCAACCAACCCGTCTTGCCTCCGACCGAGCCCGAGCTTTCCAGCGCTTTCAGGAAGGCGTGCGACAGAAACGGGTTGAAGCGCTCGCCGCTCCGGTCGGGTGCCATGGTGTTGCCGGGCGCCGGTAGCGGGTTCGGGTTTCGGGCCGCGCCGGCTTCCGCGGGTCCGGCGGGCGGATTGGCACAGGCATCCCATTGGGCGGCATCGAGGGCCGCGATCGACGTGGCGACCTGGACTGTGATGGATGACGTCATGGTCCGCCCCGGGGGTGATCGGCCGTCGCGGCCGCATCGAGCCCCGCAGCCGTTGACCGATGCCTATGGCGAGGAACCAGTTCGAACCGGCATCACAAGCCCGCGCTGCGCCTGAGCGGAGAAGGCCGGGTGGCCCCGTCCTCCGAAGCAGGTCGGAGACGCCTCCGAGAATGAAGCTGCAATCCGCCGAGCGAAGCGACCCTTCGACCCGCGCATAACGGATGCTTCGCTGCACTGCGTCAAGGCACGAAATCCTCGAACACCATCTGATCGGCCCAGGTTGCGGCGCGGTGTCGCTGCTCCTCGGTCCGGACCGTCCAGGTCATCACCGGCATCCCGATCGCGGTGCGGCAGAGGAACGGCACCGCGTGGGGCAGGTCGGCCACCCGGTAGGACAAGAAGTCTGGGCGCGTCTCGCCGAAGTGCAGCATCGCCGCCATGTCGCGCTTCCGGCCGGGCGAGAGCGTGCACCATTCGGGAGCCGTGTACTCCGCCTCGCCGACGATCCCGAGCGGCCAAGGCAGGGCGCGTGCGCGCAGGTGCGCCACCACCATGGGATCGAAGCTCTTGAGGGCCAGGGGACCGTCATAAGCCCCGGCGATCTCGGTCACGCGATCCGCGAGCCTCATGTCGCCGTCGAAGCGGCTCTTGATCTCGCAGACAAGCGGAACGCGTCCGCCGATCAGGCCGAGGAAGGCCGCCAGAGTCGGGATGCGGTCGGGGGAGTCGCGCAAGCTCGCCTCGGCCAGCTCCGATGCGCTGCGGTCCGCGACCGCTCCGGACGTGCCGGTCAGTCGGTCGAGCGTGAAATCGTGGAAAACCACCACCTCGCGGTCGGCCGTGAGTTGCACATCGCATTCGATCGCGAAGCCGTGCCCGATGGCGGCCAGGGCGGCCGCGGGCGTATTCTCGGTCCTGCCCGCCATGCGGTCGTGGAGGCCGCGGTGGGCGATCGGCCGCCGGACCAGCCAGTCCGGCACGGCATTCCGACCGATCACGACCGGACGCGGAACAGTGCCTCGACCTCGACCGCGCAGCCGAACGGCAGCGAGGCAACGCCGATCGTGCTGCGCGCATGCCGTCCCTTGTCGCCCAGCACCTCGACCATCAGGTCCGAGGCTCCGTTCATGATCAGCGCGAGGTCGGTGAAATCCGGAGCGGCGTTGATGAACCCGCCGAGCCTGACGCAACGCTCCAGCCGGTCGAGGTCGCCCAGAGCCGCCTTGGCCTGAGCCAGCACGTTGATGGCGCACAGCCGCGCCGCCGCGCGGCCGACCGCGTCCTCGACGCCATGGCCGAGCTTGCCCCTGTGGGACGGGTCGAGCTTGCCGTCGATCCCGAGGGCAAGTTGCCCCGATATCACCAGCATGTCGCCCGCCAGCACCGCGCCCACGTAGTTGGCCACCGGCGCGGCAGGCTTCGGGAGCGCGATCCCGAGTTCGCCCAAGCGAGCGTCGATCATGCCCATCGGTCCACCTCTTTCGACTTCTGCCGCCACAGCACGGCGCGTGCTATCCCCTATGCGAATTGGGGGCTCTCCGCCATCATCTCAGTTCCGCCACGTCGCGACACGATCCTTGCGGGATCGAACGGAGATCGTCGTGAACCGCTTCTTGCCCGCCCGCCTCATGTTCTCGGCTGCCGCCGTTGCCGGCTTCGTCGCGGTCGGAGGGCCTGCTGTCGCCGACGCCTTCCCCCCCGTGCCGATGGCGCCGCACCACGCCACCTACAGGTTGACCCTGTTGAAAGCCAAAGGTGCAAATGCACCCGCTTCCGCAGCCGGCGTGATCGACTACAACTTCACCGGTTCGGCCTGTGACGGCTACACGACGATCTTCCGTCAGATGACGGAGATGCAGCCCGCGGAGGGCGACTCCAAGCTGAACGACATGCGCTCCACCACCTTCGAAGACGCTGCCGCCACGCGGTTCACGTTCCAGACCAAGACGTCGACGGACGATGAGGCCGTCAGCGACCTCGACGGCCGCGCGCAACGCAGTCCGGACGGCAGCATCGCGGTGGATGTCAAGCAGCCGGCCGGAAAGGCCACCTTCGGTGCCGAGGTCCTGTTCCCGACCGAACACCTGCGCCGCGTCATCGCGGCGGCCGAAAAAGGGGACAAACTGCTCTCGGCCCTCGTCTACGACGGGTCCGAAAGCGGCAAGCGGCTCTACCATACGTTGACCGTCATTGGGGCGCCGATCGGCGGTGCCGCCGACGACCCGGCGGGCCTGAACGAGGCGACGAAATCCTTGCGCCGCTGGCCGGTCGTGATCAGCTATTTCGAGGGTGATAACGAGGACCAGCCGGATTACGTGCTGTCGTCCGACCTCTACGAGAACGGCATTTCGCGCGCGCTGAAGCTCGATTACGGCGACTTCGTCCTGGCCGGCGCCCTGACCGACCTCACGGTGACGCCGCAGGCCGAGTGCAAGAGGTGAAGCTCCCGCCCGACGGTCATCCGCGTTGTCGGCCGTCCTGAGTTCTGACGACGGCTTCTGGATCGAGGCTCGCCGCCTCGGCGAAAGCCATGAGGAGGGGCTCGTCACCCAACAGGTAGTCCATCACCCCGGTCAAGAAAGCGGGGTCGGCCGCCGCCTTTCGCAGGTCCCCCGGAACCAGGCCCGAGACGGCAAAGAACCTGTGGGCGCGGTCCGGGTCGCTGGCGATGAACGTCAAGGCTCGAATGGCAAGGAGGTCCTCCTCGGCCTCGGTCGGTGCCGATGCGGTCCGACGTTTCCACGAAGCCGTCGCGCCATTCTTCATAATTAAGAGTTTTCCTTATCTCAGAACGGACCCAATGCGGTAACGCTTGATGAACGGAACAGGCCCATCACGGCCAGGTTCGAACAGCGGGCCTAGGCCTGGAGCCATCAGGGCGGCAAAACCAATGTCGAAAACGATCTTGATCGTCGAAGACAACGAACTCAACATGAAACTCTTCAGCGACCTGCTGGAAGCCAATGGCTACCGCACGGTCCAGACCCGGAGTGGCATCGAAGCGGTCGGGTTGGCGCGGCAGCACCGGCCGGACCTGATCCTGATGGACATCCAGCTGCCCGAGGTGTCCGGCCTGCAAGTCACGCAATGGTTGAAGGACGATGACGAGCTTCGCGCCATTCCGGTGATCGCGATCACGGCCTTTGCCATGAAGGGGGACGAGGAGAAGATCCGGCAGGGCGGCTGCGAAGCCTATTTGTCGAAGCCCATCTCGGTCGTTAAGTTTCTGGAAACTGTCCGCAACTACCTCGGTGATGGGTAAGAGGCTGGTCCATGACGGCGCGTATCTTGGTTGTCGACGATGTCGTGCCTAACGTGAAGTTTCTCGAGGCGCGTCTCTCGGCCGAATATTTCGAGGTGAGCACCGCCGGCAACGGGGCGGAAGCCTTGAGGTTGTGCGCCCAGCGCGCGTTCGACGTCGTGCTTCTCGACGTCATGATGCCCGGCATGGACGGCTTCGAGGTCTGCCGCCGTCTGAAGAGCGATTCGACCACAGCTCACGTGCCTGTGGTCCTGGTGACGGCGCTCGACCAGCCGGCCGATCGCGTCCGCGGTCTCGAAGCCGGTGCCGACGATTTCCTGACGAAGCCGGTCGACGAGGTCTCGCTGATCGCGCGAGTCCGTTCGCTCGCCCGTCTGAAACGTGTCATCGACGAACTCCGGCAGCGCGCCGAATCATCGGCCAGCTACAGCCTTCATGCGGGCGGGCGCCTCGCCGCCGCTCTCGACGACATCGACCACAGTCGGATCCTTCTTCTCGATGATCGGATGTCGTCGTCCGAGCGCCTCGTCACCGCCCTGAGCAGGGTTCATGACGTGGACCTTCAGGTCGACGCCAACGAAGCGTTGTTCCGGGCCGCCACTGGCGACTACGATCTCGCGATCGTCAGCTCAAGTCTCAAGGACTTCGATTCGCTTCGGGTCTGCAGCCAGTTGCGCTCTCTCGACGGCACTCGTGAATTGCCGATCCTGCTGCTGGCTGATGCCGAGGACCGCACCCGAATCCTTCGCGGGCTCGACATCGGCGTCAACGATTACCTGATCCAGCCCGTGGACCGCAACGAGCTGATGGCCCGGGTGCGTACTCAACTCCGGCGCAAACGCTATACCGACCGGCTGCGCGCCATCATGCAGGAATCGCTGCAACTTGCCGTGATGGATTCACTTACAGGGCTCCACAACCGCCGCTACCTGGAATCCAACCTCGCCGGCCTCATGGCGGCGGCCGTCGATGGCAATAGGCCGCTGTCGCTCATGATCCTCGATATCGATCACTTCAAAGCCGTCAATGATACGTTCGGACATCACACCGGCGACGATGTTCTGAAAGCCTTCGCGGCCAGGGTCAAGGCGGTGATCCGCGGGGCCGACGTGTTCTGCCGTCTGGGCGGCGAGGAATTCATCATCGTCATGCCCGACACCAGCATCTCGGTTGCGAGCAAGGTGGCCGAACGGGTGCGCGAAGCGATCGGCGGTACCGTATTCCCGGTCGACGACGGCCGAAACATTCCGGTCACGGTGTCGATCGGGATCGCGGAGCGCCGCAACGGGCGTGAGGTCGACGCCATGATGAAACGAGCCGACCACGCCCTCTACCAATCCAAGACACTGGGCCGCAACCGCGTTTCCGCGGATGCGGCCTGACCCTGTGGATCGGCGGCCGGACAGCGAGTCCGGGGCTTTTCGGGTCGGAGCCGTCGGAATCCGGCGGGGACCTGTTGACTCTTGGTGAGATGATGTAAAGGTTTGCGGCGCAATGCTTCTTCATCGCTGGGCGGTGGATGACCGCGGCGCAGCGAGATGGACGGACGGCGGCTACGCCGTCCACGAATACCCTACGGAGTGCTCAGGTCCGCCGCATCTCCTGGGTCCGTGGGGTCGGCCGGTTCGGAAGTGGTCAGAGTGGCCTCCTCGTAAGCCACTTCCGACCGGCCACCTAGTCCCGTGGTCATGGACACGAAAAAGCCGCCTTCCCGGGCGGCTTTTTCGTGTCCAACGCGCCCGGCCGGAGCCGGTCCGAACGCTACTTGATCTTGGTTTCCTTGAACTCGACGTGCTTGCGCACGACGGGGTCGTACTTCTTGAAGGTGAACTTGTCGGTCTTGGTCCGGGCGTTCTTCTCCGTGACGTAGAAAAAGCCGGTGTCGGCGCTTGAGAGGAGCTTGATCTTGATGGTTGCAGCCTTGGCCATGACCTGTCCTTCGCACCGTCATGTGAGCGACGGGGTTCCCAAAGAAAAAACCGCGCCGGCCAGGAAGCCGCGCGGATCGCCTGACCCGACACTATCGCCTGGATGCGTGAAGTCAAGATCGGCGAGGCATCGAGGATAACCGTGACCCCCGCTTCCAGGGGCGGGACTCGGCCGAGAGCGGGCTCGTGCTGGCGGGGCGCCGCTGTCCGGACGGCTTGCGCCGGCCCCGCGCGGGGCCGCCGACGATCTCGAACCGGAGAGCGCCGGCCACCGGGGCCGCCTCCACCAACCTGACCTCGACGATGTCGCCGAGCCGATAGGTGGTGCCGGTGCGCGTCCCCACCATGGCGAGCGCCGCCTCGTCGAAGGAGAAGAACTCGTCGCCGAGATGCGCGGCCGGCACGAAGCCATCGGCACCCGTCTCGGCCAGCCTGACGAAGAGCCCCGCCCGCGTCACGCCCGATAGGCGAGCGTCGAACACCTCGCCGATCCGTTCCGACAGGAATCCCGCGATCAGCCGGTCGATGGTCTCCCGCTCGGCCGCCATGGCGCGGCGCTCCGCGGCGGAGATCCGCGCGGCCGTCTCGCCGAGCTCCTTCGGAGCCATGTCGGGCAGTCCGTCCCGCCCGAGCCCCAGCGCCCGGATCAAGGCGCGGTGGACGACGAGGTCGGCGTAGCGCCGGATCGGCGAGGTGAAATGGGCGTAGCGCCGAAGATTGAGCCCGAAATGGCCGTAGTTTTCGACAGCATATTCGGCCTGGGCCTGAGATCGCAGCACCACCTCGTTGACGAGGTGCTCGTGCTCGCTGCCGCGCACTCGGGTCAGAATACCATTGAACTGGGCCGGCCGCAGGACTTGGCCTTTCGCGAGCTTGATGCCGATCGTCTGGAGGAATTCCGACAGCGCGTTGAGCTTGGTCAGCGACGGCTCGTCGTGCACCCGGTAGACCAGCGCCTGGCGCTTGTCCTCCAGGGTCTCTGCCGCCGCGACATTGGCCAGGATCATGAATTCTTCGATCAGCCGGTGCGCGTCGAGCCTCAACGGTACGACGACGCGGGCGACCGTGCCGTCGGGATGTAGCAGGAGCTTGCGTTCGGGAAGGTCGAGGTCGAGCGGCGAGCGATCCTCGCGAGCCCGGGTGGCGAGCCGGTAGGCGGCCCACAACGGTTCGAGCACGCTCGTGAGGAGAGGTCCGGTGGTCTCGTCGGGCACACCATCGATGGCGGCCTGGGCCTGCGCGTAGCTGAGCTTCTCGGCCGAGCGGATCATCGTCCGATGGAAGCTGTGGCGCAGCTTTCGGCCGTCCGGCGCCAGAACCATGCGGACCGCCAGAGCCGGCCGATCCTGATGCGGGCGCAACGACCCGAGGTCGGTCGAGACCCGCTCGGGCAGCATGGGGACGACCCGGTCGGGGAAATAGACCGAATTGCCGCGGTCGAGCGCTTCCCGGTCCATGGCCGAATGAGGCGCCACGAGGCAGCTCACGTCGGCGATCGCCACCGTCACGACGTAGCCGCCGGAATTGTCGGGCGCCGCGTCGGGCGCCGCATGGACGGCGTCGTCGTGATCCTTGGCGTCGGGCGGATCGATGGTGACGAGCGCAAGGGCACGCCAGTCCTCGCGGCCGGCGAGGCCGGGCGGCTGCAAGGCTTCGGCCTCCGCCAGGGCTTCGGCCCGAAACACGTGCGGAATGCCGTGGCTGAGGATCGCGATCGTGCTGACCGCCTTTTCGCTCTTCAAGGAGCCCAGCCGTTCGACGACGCGCACGGCCTGCAGGCCGAGGACTCGCTGCCGGCCGAGCGGCTCGAGCGACACGAGTTCACCGTCCTCGGCGCCCATCCGCTCTTCCAGCGGCACGAAAAACTCCGAGGAGGAATTCTTCTTGTCGACGGGCTGCACGCGAGCCCCATTGTCGCGGTCGATCCGCACGATACCGAGAAGCCGCACGCGATTCTTGGCGATCAGCTTAACGACGCGGCCCGTGAAGGCAGGCCCGTCGCCGCCCGCATCGGTCGTCGGCGCAACTCGGAGCAGCGCCCGATCGCCTACGCCGGGCACGGGATGCCCCGGTCGCGGCTGCTTCGGCACATCGACCAGGATGCGCGGTGCGGCCCCGTTCACCTCCGGGTCCCAATCCGTGGGTTTGGCGATCAACTCGCCGTCCCGGTCACGGGTCAGGATGTCGGCCACCATCATGGCGGGCATCGCACCGGTCCGCACGGCACTCCGACGCTTCTCGATCTGGCCCTCGTCTTCGAGTTCGCGCAACAGGCGCTTCAACGCGATCCTGTCGTCTCCCTTGATGCCGAAGGCCCGAGCGATCTCGCGTTTCCGCACCTTCCCGAGCGACCCCTTGCCGTCAGCCAGAGCCTCCTTCTCGCGCGCCACGAAGGCGAGAATATCGGCCTTGCTCGGCAGGACTGGGCCGGTGGTCTGCTGTGGCTTGGGCATCGTGACGCGGCTTCTCCCCGAGGACCTTCGGCTCAAGATAGGCAGCGTCACCCCGAAAACGAGGCCAACAGGGCTGCATGGCGTCAGGCGGTTCCGGCCTTGCGCGCCATTGACGCCTTTGGAGCCGCAGTGGGGCGGGGCGAGCCCTTATTCCCGGCAGCCTTCGACGCCGACGCCTTCGCGGTTCGCGCCTTCGGTGCCGACACCTTGCCAACCGCGGCCGCTTTGGGCTTCGCGCCGTTCGCCCGCTTCCGCGCCCGCTGACCCGCGGGCGAAGCTCCGCTCAGTTCGGCCTTGGCGGCGATCAGCCGGAGAGCCTCGTCGAGCGACAGAGCCGACGGGTCGGTGCCCTTCGGCAGCGTGGCGTTCACTTTGCCGGCATTGACGTAGGCGCCGAAGCGCCCGTCACGCAGCGTGACGGGACCGCCGTCGGGATGTTCGCCCAGGAGCTTGCCCGAAGAGGCGCCGGGCGCTCCTCCCCGCCGCCCGCCGCGGCCTTCCTCCTTGGCCACGACGAGGTCGATGGCACGGTTGGCGCCGATGGTCAGCACATCGTCGTCGTTGTCGAGGTTGGCGTAGACCTTACCGTGCTGGACATATGGCCCGTACCGGCCGATCCCGACCAGGATCGGCTCGCCCGAGGTGGGGTGGGTGGCAACGGGTCGGGGAAGGGACAGAAGGGTCAACGCCGTCTCGAGGTCGACCGAGGCCGGCGTCAGGCCCTTGGGCAGTGACGAGCGTTTCGGCTTCTCGCCATCGCCGAGCTGCAGGTAAGGTCCGAAGCGCCCGTCCCGGACCGTGACCTCAAGCCCCGATTCGAGATCCGTGCCGAGCAGGCGCTGACCGGGCTTGTCGGCGTCGCCGAGCGCCGGGGCATTCGGGTCCGACGACAGCGTGCGGGTGAACTTGCATTCCGGATAGTTCGAGCAGCCCACGAAGGAGCCGAACTTGCCGAGCTTCAACGAGAGCTGGCCCCCGCCGCAGACCGGGCAGGCGCGCGGATCGCCGCCATCTGCCTTGGCCGGGAAGATCAGCGGGGCGAGGATGTCGTTCAGGTTGTCGAGCACTTCGGTGGTGCGAAGGTCCTTGGTGTCTCCGATGGCGGCGCTGAATTCCCGCCAGAAGTCGCGCAGGACCTCGCGCCAATCCAGCTCGTGGTTGGAGATCCTGTCGAGCTGGCCTTCGAGGTTCGCCGTGAAATCGTAATCGACCCATCGGTTGAAGAAGGATTCGAGGAAGGCCGTCACCAGCCGACCCTTGTCCTCCGGGACCAGCTTCTTCTTGTCGAGCCGGACATATTCGCGATCCCGCAGCACGGCGAGCGTCGCCGCATAGGTCGAGGGCCGGCCGATGCCGAGTTCCTCCATGCGCTTGATCAGCGAATCCTCACTGAACCGCGGCGGCGGCTCCGTGAAATGCTGGTCGGCGTCGACCGCGTCCTTGGCCAGGGCCTCGCCAGCCGCCATGGGCGGGAGCTTACCTTCCTGGTCCTCGTCGTCGTCATCCACGCCATAGAGGGTCAGGAAGCCGTCGAAGCGGACGACTTGGCCGGTGGCGCGGAGCTCGAGCCTCCGCGCGCCTGCGGCATCCGCCAGGATGTCGACGGTGGTGCGCTCAAGCTCGGCCGATTCCATCTGGCTCGCGATCGTGCGCTTCCAGATCAGCTCGTAGAGCCGCAACTGCTCGGCATCGACGTAGGACGCCACGTCGCGGGGCAGGCGGGACAGGTCGGTCGGCCGGATCGCCTCGTGGGCCTCCTGCGCGTTCTTGGCCTTCACGGTGTATTTGCGCGGCGCTGCGGGAAGGTAGCGCGGCCCGTACTGGGCCGCGATGACCTGGCGGATGCCCGAGATCGCCTCGGGCGCCATGTCGATGCCGTCGGTCCGCATGTAGGTGATGAGGCCGGTCGTCTCGCCCTTGATGGCGACGCCCTCGTAGAGCTTCTGCGCCACTTGCATGGTGCGGGCCGGCGACAGGCCGAGCTTGCGCGACGCGTCCTGCTGCAGAGTCGAAGTGCGGAACGGCGGAAACGGATGGCGCTTGACGGGCTTGGCCTCGACCGAGCCGACCTTGAAGGTGGCCCCGTCGAGAGCCGCCCTGAAGCCCTGGGCCTCCTCGCCCGTTCCGATGTCGAGGCGCGCGATCTTCCGGCCATCGGCGCCGATCAGGCGTGCCTCGAAGGCGGCGCCTGCGGCGGTGCGCAGATGAGCGACGAGCGACCAATATTCCCGGGCCTTGAACTCCTCGATCTCGCGCTCCCGGGCGCAGACGAGCCGCAGCGCCACGGATTGCACCCGGCCCGCGGAACGCGAGCCCGGCAGCTTCCGCCACAGCACCGGCGAGAGGTTGAAGCCGACCAGATAGTCGAGGGCGCGCCGCGCCAGATAGGCGTCGACCAACGGCTGATCGAGGTCGCGAGGGTTGTTCATGGCGTCGCGCACCGCCGACTTGGTGATGGCGTTGAAGACGACGCGCTCGACCTTCTTGTCCTTGAGCACCTTGCGGGCCCGCAGCACCTCGAGCACGTGCCACGAGATCGCCTCGCCCTCCCGGTCCGGATCGGTCGCCAGGATGACCTTGTCGGATCCCTTGACGGCCCGCACGATGTCGGACAGGCGCTTGGCGGCCTTGTCGTCGACTTCCCATTGCATGGCGAAATCCCGCTCGGGATCGACCGATCCGTCCTTGGCCGGCAGATCGCGCACGTGCCCGAAGGAGGCCAGCACCTCGTAGCCACTGCCGAGATAGCCGTTGATGGTCTTCGCTTTCGCCGGGGACTCGACGATGACGACGTTCATGTCAGCATGTTCCTTGATCGCCGCCGGTGGACGGGGCAGCACCGCGGCGGAGCGAAAATGGGGGACGGTCGGGACCAAGTCAAACCGGCGGCGGGCGCGACATACAGCCAATCGCCTCGGGCCGCCTCTCTCAATCCCCGTGCTTGGGTGACGATGCGGCGGCATCGGGCAGGATGGGCCGGCCGGCGATGTCCGCGAGACGAGTCATGCGCTGGAGCCGGAGCGTCATCGGACGTTCCACGCAACGATAGAGCAGCACGGCGCTCAGCACGGCGCCGAGGCTCGCGAGGGCGACATAGGCCGAGAGCGGCGCCGAGCCGGGAACCCAGGCCAGCCAGACGTCCCGCAGACCCCGGACGACGAAAGGATGCGACAGATAGAGGCTATAGGACGCGTCCCCGATCGTCGCCAAAGCCAAGGCGAGAGGCCGCCGCCGCCAAGGCGGGCCGAGCACGCAGGCGCCGACCATGATGGCGGCCGGCAGTCCACCCCGGATCCAGGGCGCCAGCCCGTCACCCGCCGGGAACAAAGGCCCCAGCGATACGGCCGCCATTGCTCCGGCCACCAGGGCGAGCGCGGACGTCCACCATGCCGAGCGCAATCCGGCCTCCTGAGCGAGGCCGATCGCGATCCCGAACAGGAATTCCAGCAGCAGCCCGTCGGTCCATACCCCCAGGGGCGCGATTGCCGGATGCCAGACAGCTCCGAAGAGCACCAACCCCGCCAGGGTCCCGGCCAGAGCCGCGAGGCCGCTCCGCCGCGGCAGCAGCATGGCAATCGCGAACAGGACGTAGAAGAACATCTCGTAATCGAGCGTCCAGCCCTGGCCCAGCACCGGATGCCATTCGTCGCCGGTCCCCGTGACGGGGAAGAACAGATAGCTTGCGAAGACGAAAACAGGCCCGCCGAGCGGCGTGTTGAGCAGGCCGGGAGCCAGCATGGCCCCGACCAGGAGAAGACTGGTCATCAGCCAATACAAGGGAACGACCCGTACGATCCGTCGGGCCATGAACGCCATCGCGCCACGTGCCGAGCCGAAGCCCGAGGTGGTCCGCACCATGATGTAGCCTGAGACGACGAAGAACAGGTGGATGCCGAAGGCCCAGTCGAAGATGCGGTCGAGGTCCAGGGGCCGCAGGCCTGTGCGGCTGGCGATCGTGTCGGCGTCGTAGCCGGCATGGTGCGCCAGCACCAGCAGAGCCGCCGCGGCCCGGAGGATCTGCAGCGACAACAGGGGGGCTGGCGGCACGCGGCGGAGTCGCGGGAGGGGGGCGGGCGTCATCGGCTCCGGTCGTTCGACGTCATCGGCGGTGGCGGGAGGGGCGGATTCGCGGCCCGCGTTGCCGTACCGCGGAAGGCCACATAAGATCCAGGCATCACGGCGGCATGGATCGATCATGAACGAGCCCGGGTTGGGAGACTTTGCTGCGCTGGTCCTGGGCTACGGGCTCGGCGCGATTCCGTTCGGCCTGCTGCTGACGCGGGGCGCCGGGACGACCGACATCCGCACGATCGGCTCCGGCAACATCGGCGCGACCAATGTGTTGCGGACAGGCCGCAAGGACCTCGCCGCCGCGACACTCGTGCTGGACGCCTTGAAAGGAACGATGGCGGTGGTCCTGGTGCGGTACGTCCTCGGCGACTCGGCCGCCATCTTCGCCGCGATCGGCGCTTTCCTGGGCCACACCTACCCGGTCTGGCTGAGGTTCAGCGGCGGCAAGGGCGTGGCGACCTACCTCGGCTGCCTGCTCGGCCTGTGGTGGCCGGCCGGGCTGGCATTCGCGGCCTTGTGGCTCGCCGTGGCTTTCGCGAGCCGGTTCTCGTCGGCGGCCGCCCTGGCGGGTTCGGCCCTGGCGCCGATCCTCTTCTTCCTCACGGGCCGGATCACCGAAGGCGCGGCCCTGGGCCTCCTGTCGACGCTGATATGGTGGAAGCACCGGGCCAACCTCAACCGTCTGCTGGCCGGCACCGAAAGCCGGATAGGGCTCAAGGCGTGATCACGGACGCGCCCGATCTCGACGACGCCCAGAAGCTGGATTGGCTTCGGTTGATCCGCAGCGAGAACATCGGCCCCCGCACGTTCAGCACCCTCTTGGCTCGGTATGGAAGCGCCGGCGCCGCCCTGGAGGCGCTGCCGCAACTCCTCAGGAAGGCGTCCTCGCGCAACATCAAAATCTGCTCACGAGCCGATGCGCAAGCCGAATGGGACCGCGCCCGCAAGCGCAACATCCGCTTCGTGGCACTCTGCGAGCCCGCCTATCCGGAGGCCTTGCGCAGCATCGACGCGGCGCCGCCGCTGCTGGCGGTGGCCGGCAAAGTCGAGGTCCTGGCGCGACCGACGATCGGCATCGTCGGCTCCCGCAACGCGTCGGCGTCAGGTCTGGTCTTCACGGAGAGATTGGCCCGTGGCGTCGCGGGGGCCGGCTACGTCGTCGCGTCCGGGCTCGCCCGCGGCATCGACGTCAAAGCCCATATGGCGAGCCTCGAATGGGGTACGGTGGCGGTCTTGGCCGGCGGGCACGACCATATCTATCCGAGCGAGCACGAGGGCCTGGCCCGGCGCATCTGCGAGAGCGGTGCTCTGATCTCCGAAATGCCGCTCGGCTGGGAGCCCCGGGCGCGCGAGTTCCCCCGCCGCAACCGAATCGTCGCGGGTTTGAGCCTCGGCGTCGTGGTCGTGGAAGCCAGCCGACGCTCGGGCTCGCTGATCACGGCGCGCTTCGCCAACGAGCAGGGCAGGGAGGTCTTCGCGGTACCCGGTTCGCCGCTCGACGCGCGGGCCGAGGGCACCAACGACCTGCTGCGGCAGGGAGCGACCATGTGCACGTCGGCCGAGGACGTCATCTCGGCTCTGGCGCCGCTTCGTGCCGCCGGCACGTCTCTGGACATGCTGGGCGAAGCACCGCGGTCGTCGCCGGACGCCGAGCCCCTGTGGGAGGAACTAGACTTCTTCTCCGATCACCGCGATTCGCCGCCCCTGGTCGCGCCCTTGAGCTTCGCCGAGGATGCGCGGCCGAGCGGGCCGCCCGAGCGCGAAGCGGCCCGGCGAATCGCCGCGTTGCTCGGTCCGGCTCCCTTACCGGTCGACGACTTGATCCGCGCTTGCGGTCTGGCCCCGCAAGTGGTGCAGGCCCTCTTGGTGGAACTGGAACTCGACGGCGAAGTGCAACGACACGACGGCAATAGAGTCGCTCTCAGACTCCGCTGACGACGTTGGCCAACTTGCTCGGGCGGCTCTCAATGCCGCTCGGCGGCGCGGACACTCCCCGCGTTGGATCGAAACTCCTTGGCGCTCCGCTCCGCTTCGAGACGCGCCATATCGAGGAGGTAATTGATCGTGCGGAAACGCGGGCTCTGCCCGAGGCTACGGAGTTCGCCGCAGAGTTCCGCGATATAGAGGCAGACATCCTCGCCGCTGGGGATCGGTCCATCACGCCGGGTCAAGTCCGATCGGTCGATGCTATTGTTCACGGGAAGCTCGCGTTTTTCAATCTAAGATTGTTCATACGACACATTTGCACGTGCGACGATACGCAACCTTCTAGTGCGGTTAACCAAAACTGCAACGTGTTTTCGTTCTGCACACGTCGCTCTCCCGGCGGCGGACGTTCAGACGGCGAGGGACGAGAGGCGATCGAGGACACCCTGGAGGATGTAGGCGGCCGCCATCCTGTCCACGACCTCGGCACGTTTGGCGCGGGACACATCCTGGTCGATGAGGGCGCGCGTCACCGCCGCGGTCGAAAGTCGCTCGTCCCAGAACGCGAAGGGACGCTCGAGCAGCGGGGAGGCCTGACGCACGAAGGCCCTCGTCGATTGTGCCCGCGGACCTTCGGACCCATCCATGTTGAGTGGCAGGCCGATCACGAGGGCCACCACGGTGTGGCGGTCCAGGATTGTCCGCAGCAACGCGACATCGCGCGTGAACTTGCTGCGGCGGATCGTGTCGAACGGTGTCGCGATCCGGCGTTCGACGTCCGACAGAGCCAGCCCGATCGTCTTGGTGCCGAGATCCAGCCCGATCAGGCGCTGGTTGCGGCCCAGAAGGGCCGGCAGATGCGAGACATCGACGACGGCGCTCACGGGACGGTCTTCATGGTCGAGGTTCCTCAAGGGTACCGCTAGTGGCCGGACCCGCGTCGCCGTCCAGGCGTCGGCAGCATCGTTGATTCGACCGATGCGGCGATGATAGAACCACCACAAGGCGTTTCTCCGACCGGAACCAACATGTCCATCGATCAGGCGACCGTTCGGCGCGTCGCCCAACTCGCGCGAATATCCCTGGCCGAGCATGAGGTCCCCCATCTGCAAGGCGAGCTCAACGCGATCCTGGCTTTCGTGGCGGAACTCGATGCCGTCGACGTGGCCGAGGTGGAACCTATGACGTCCGTGCTGCCCATGAGTCTGAAGCGCAGACGGGACGAGATCACGGACGGCGGCATCGCGGGCAAGATTGTGGCCAATGCCGCGGCCAGTGAGGACGACCTGTTCGCGGTCCCCAAGGTCATCGAGTGATCGGCCGGACCTCTGCCGCGTAGACGAACATCCCCCTTCCTGCCCACGCCCGTCCCTTGAGGGTCTCGTGCCACGGTCCTATCCGGGCAGTGCCTATGGCACGAGGTCCAGCCGGCCGTTCAGTCAGAGTCTCAACCCAGGATCACCGCGGCCGCGGTCATCGCTTAAGAGTCCTCATGTCCAATCCCACCCGCCTGACGCTCGCCGAAGCCAGGGACGCCGTCCGGTCGAAACGAATCTCGTCCCGCGAGTTGACCGAGTCGCATGTCGCTGCCGTGGAAGCCGCGCGCGCGCTCAACGTCTTCATCACAGAAACGCCCGAGCGCGCCCTTGCCATGGCGGACGCGAGCGATGCCCGTCTGGCGCGGGGCGAAGCCGGCCCGCTCGAGGGCTTGCCGCTCGGCATCAAGGATCTCTACTGCACCGATGGCGTGCAGACCACGGCCGGTAGCCGCATCCTCGAAGGCTTCGTGCCGGCTTACGAATCGACCGTGTCGGCCCAGTTATGGCGCGACGGCGCCGTCATGCTGGGCAAGCTGAACCTCGACGAATTCGCCATGGGATCGTCCAACGAGACATCCCATTTCGGCCCGGCCATCTCGCCCTGGCGCCGGCCCGGCTCCAACGCCGGTTTGGTCCCGGGCGGCTCGTCTGGAGGCTCGGCGGCGGCAGTTGCGGCTCGGCTCTGCCTCGGTGCGACCGCCACCGACACGGGCGGGTCGATCCGCCAGCCCGCGGCCTTCACCGGCACGGTCGGCATCAAGCCGACCTACGGGCGCTGCTCGCGATGGGGCATCGTCGCCTTCGCGTCCTCGCTCGATCAGGCCGGTCCCTTGACCCGCACCGTGCGTGACGCCGCAATCATGCTGGGCTCCATGGCGGGTCATGATCCGAAAGACTCGACCTCCGTCGACGTGCCGGTGCCGGACTACGAAACCGCGATCGGCACGTCGGTGCGGGGCAAGGTGATCGGCATCCCGAAGGAATACCGCATCGACGGCATGCCGAGCGAGATCGATGCGCTTTGGGCACGAGGCGTCGAGTGGCTGAAGGCCGCGGGCGCCCGGGTGGTGGACATCGCGCTGCCCCATACGAAATACGCGTTGCCGGCCTATTATATCGTGGCGCCGGCAGAGGCATCGTCCAACCTCGCGCGCTACGACGGCGTCCGCTACGGGCTGCGCGTGCCCGGTCGCGACCTCGCCGAAATGTACGGCAATACCCGCGCCGCGGGATTCGGGGCGGAAGTCCGCCGACGCATCATGATCGGCACCTACGTCCTGTCGGCCGGCTACTACGACGCTTATTATTTGAGAGCCCAGAAGGTCAGGACCTTGGTGCGCCAGGATTTCGAGGCCGCTTTCGCCGCCGGGGTCGATGCCATCCTGACACCGGCGACACCGTCTGCGGCCTTTGCGATCGGTGAGAGAGGGGGAGGCGATCCGATCGCCATGTACCTCAACGACGCCTTCACGGTCACGGTGAACATGGCGGGCCTGCCCGGCATCGCCGTGCCGGCGGGCTTGTCGGCCGAGAAGCTGCCGCTGGCTTTGCAGCTGATCGGCCGACCCTTCGACGAAGCGACGCTGTTCGCGCTCGCCGAGGTGATCGAGCGCTCGGCTCCGGCGCTCGAAGCACCGGCAGACTGGTGGTCCATGTCGGCCGCCGCGACGAACCGATAGGTACGCGCCATGGGCGACTTTTCCGAATCGAAGCTGTTGAAGGGCGCGACCGGCGATTGGGAGATCGTGGTCGGCATGGAAATCCACGCCCAGGTGACGTCGCGGTCGAAGCTCTTTTCCGGCGCCGCCACGGCCTTCGGGGCCGAACCCAACACGCAAGTGTCCTTCGTCGACGCCGCGATGCCCGGCATGCTGCCGGTGATCAACGAGGCCTGCGTGGCCCAGGCGGTGCGGACCGGGCTCGGCCTGAAGGCCCGGATCAATCACCGCTCGGTGTTCGACCGCAAGAACTACTTCTATCCCGATCTGCCGCAGGGCTACCAGATCTCGCAGTTCAAGTACCCCATCGTAGGCGAGGGCGAGGTCCTGGTCGACGTCACGCCCGAGCGCCAGATCCGGGTCGGGATCGAGCGCCTGCATCTCGAGCAGGACGCCGGCAAGTCGGTCCACGACCAGTCGCCCACCGAGAGCTTCGTCGATCTCAACCGCTCCGGCGTCGCCCTGATGGAGATCGTGTCGCGCCCCGATATGCGCTCGGCCGACGAGGCCAAGGCCTATGTCGCGAAACTCCGCACCATCCTGCGCTACCTCGGCACCTGCGACGGCGACATGGAGAAGGGCAACCTGCGGGCCGACGTCAACGTGTCGGTACGGCGCCCGGGCGAAGGCCTGGGGACGCGCTGCGAGATCAAGAACGTCAACTCGATCAGGTTCATCGGGCAGGCAGTGGAGACGGAAGCGCGCCGCCAGATCGGCATCATCGAGGATGGCGGCGCCGTCCTGCAGGAGACGCGGTTGTTCGACCCCGGACGGGGGGAAACCCGCTCCATGCGCTCCAAGGAGGAAGCGCACGACTACCGCTATTTCCCGGATCCCGACCTGCTGCCGCTCGAATTCGACCAGGCCTACGTGGACGCGCTGGCGGCCGACCTGCCGGAACTGCCGGACGACAAGAAGGCACGTTTCATGACCGACTATGGTCTGTCGGCCTATGACGCGGGCGTCCTGGTGGCCGAGCGCGACCTTGCCGGCTATTACGAACGCGCCGTCAAGGTCGAGCCGCAGGGCCGCGATCCGAAGCTCGTGGCGAACTGGATCACCGGCGATATCGCGGCCTATGCCAATGCGAACAACCTGTCCGTCCCGGCCACCCATGTCACACCCGAACAGGTGGCCGGCCTGGTGGATCTGATCGCCGACGGCACGATCTCTGGCAAGATCGCCAAGGACGTTCTCGTGCTGATCGTGGGTGATGAAAGGACCGCGCTGCCGCGCGATATCGTCGATCGGCACGGGCTGAAGCAGGTGACCGACACCGGGGCGATCGACGACGCCATCGACCGGATCATCGCAGCGAACCCGGACAAGGTCGCCCAATCGCAGGCCAAACCCACCATGCTGGGGTGGTTCGTCGGACAGGTCATGAAGGCCACCCAGGGGAAGGCCAATCCTCAGGCCGTGAACGTCGCCCTGAGGGCCAAGCTCGGGCTCTGAACGGCTCGGACGTCTGCCGGCTTAGGGCGGATAGGGTCAGGGCACATCAGCCTGCGAGCAACCCTCGCAGGACATCGGTGGCCAGACTTGGCTCATTTCAACGCCAGACATCCCCGCGAAAACTCCTTCCACGTCCCGGCTGCGGTGCCGGCCCGCTTCATGCTGGACCATTGGTGGCCACATTCGAGCATGCGGGCCCGCGCCGCCACGTTTCGCGACGCGGAATCGGTCTCGGGCGATGCCGCAGGCCGGGTAACCGTGACCTCGTGACCGTGCGGATTACCGGCACCCGTGGACGGTGGAGCCAGTTCGCGCGTTGGCGAAGCCGGCCCTTGCAGTGAGGCTGCCCAGGACACCATCGGCACGAGACCGAGTACCAGACCGCAGAACGATCCGATGATCAGAGGGGTGTAGAAGGCGCGACCGGAATGGCAGGGCCCGCCCTCCGCGACCGATACACCGGAGCGACACGCCACGTCAGGACGGTCGATCATTCCGTCGGAGTCGCAGTTCCGATCGCGGGCGATGTCGTGGCAGCGCCCGCCTTATGGGCGGGCGGGTTGGTCACGGCCGGATGCGCCGCCTCGGCGGTTCCTACGGTCTTCGGCTCCTCACGAACCCACTTCTGGCCGCCACACAGGACATAGGCCACGCAGCCCTTGAGCTCGACCCGATTCTTGCCCAGCATCTTCAAGGTGGCGTCGTAGGTCTTGCCGTTGGTCGGGTTGTAGACGGTTCCCTTCCAATTCTCGTCGTCGGGCTGCATGTTGATCAACTGGATACCGAGGAGCGACCGCTTGCGCTTGGCCTCGTCCTCGTTTTCCTTGTCGAGCTTCGGATTACCTTTGTCGTCCAAGGGAGATTTCATCCAGAAAACGCTGCCGCAGAGCTTGTCGGCGCCGCAATGCGTGATGTGGATCTGCGACTCGTTCTTTTCCGTGGCCCAATAACCCGCGGGATCATCGGCGGCCCTCGCTTGGCCCATGCCGAGGGCCGCCGCGCCCCAGGCCGCGAGGATCGCCAGTGTTGTCGCCCTGCACATCATCAACCCATCACTCGTTAGCGGGAGCCGCAACGCTGGCGGAGACGGAGGGATTCGAACCCTCGATAGGGCTTTACAACCCTATAACGGTTTAGCAAACCGCCGCCTTCAGCCTCTCGGCCACATCTCCGTTTGCCCAAACCGGACATCGTTTCCGCGTCCGCCGCTAGAGCGAGGCAGCTATGCCCCACCCCAGTCCACATTGCAAGAATGGCCTTCAAATCCGGCGAAAGCTGGATAATGGTGTGGAGCCGTTCAGGCTTCTTCGCGCGTGACCAGGGTATGAACCGCCGCACTCACACGCGCCGGACAGCAGGCGCACAGAGCGCGCGGGCCGGTCGCCACGCCCGGCGGGCGGCTCGAAACGTTTCAGACCGCGCAATCCGACGCAACTCGTCAGCCTCAAGACCCTCGAGCGGGAAACCGCGCCACCGGAACCTTCGCGCTTGACGGCAGCAGCCCACCCCCGGCCGCAGCTAAGGGCGGCCACGGAGACAACCGCTTCGGAAGTGTGTTACTTGCGGCGGCAATCGCTGGACCACATGAAGTGCTCATCTCCGTGGGACCCCTAAGTCCAAGGAAGGCCTCCAGGTTGTCGTTGCGCAAATGCAACACGGCTTTCCCAAAGCTTGGGTGGGGCGATTTTGAGGCAATCTAGCGTTTGTCGAATCCGCGGCTCCTGTTATGTTGCGTCGGCGGAGGAAAACACCTCCCGCATCAAGGTTCAACGGTCAACGCTGGGCTTCGTCGCCGACGGAACTTGGAAACGCGGCGGCCGCAATGAGCCACCAAGTCGAGAGCTTGGGTGCTGAAGGTTCGTAAGGGCTTGAGAGATGAACGATCTCGAGATTGCCCGAGACTCGCCAATGATACCCTGCCCTTTGGATCATTCAAACTGGAGGTTTGACGATGAAGCTCGGTAAGACCCTTTTACTCGGTTCAGCGGCTGCGATCTGCGCCGTCGTTAGTGCGCAGGCTGCTGATCTTCCCGTGCGGAAGGCTGCGCCTGTCGATTATGTTCGGGTCTGCGACTTCACCGGGGCCGGGTTCTTCTACATCCCTGGAACCGACACCTGCATGCAGATCAGCGGTCTGGTCCGCGCGGAATTCGACTTCATCAACAATTCCCGCGCCTTCTACCCGCAGTCCGTGACCGGCACCGGCACCGGCAACAACAACGGCACCAACCAAGTCACCACCATTCCGGCCGGTACGGTGGTCCCAGGTCGCCAGCGTGACTCGACCGGCTTCTACGCCCGCGGCCGTGTGAACGTCGACACCCGCACGCAGACCGCCTATGGCACGTTGCGCGCCTACGTCCGTCTTCAGATCACGCGCGTCCAGGGCATCTACTCCGGCGGCGGCCCATCGGGCGGCACAAACAGCTTCGGCAACCAGGCTGGTACCAGCCCTGCGCTCGACAAGGGCTTCATCCAGTTCGCCGGTTTCACGGCCGGCCGCGCCCAGTCGTTCTTCGACTTCTACGCCGATAACTACAACTACGAAGGCATCGCCAACTCCGATCAGAGCAACAACGTCTTCGCGTACACCTATACGGCTGCCGGTGGTTTCTCGGCCATCATCTCGGTGGAAGATCGCACGGGCCGCAACTTGGCGCAGAACGTCGGCAACGTAACCGGTGGCGTAAACCGGGTTGCGGGTAACGCGGTCTACGCCGGCGAAACCATTCCGGACGTGGTCGGCGTGCTACGCCTAGACCAAGCCTGGGGTGCTGCTCAGTTGTCGGCCGCCTATCACCAGGACAGCACGGTCACGGGCGCGCTCGGCGGCAATAGCCAAGCCTTCCAGGGCAAGACCACCGACGGCTTCGCGGTCCAGGGCGGCGTTCGTATCAAGCTACCGATGCTGGCGGCCGGCGACGACCTCTGGCTGGAAGGTGCCTACCAGCAGGGCGCCTACCTTTATCAGGACTCCGGCTTCTACCTGAACGGCGGCTTCAGCTCGTTGTTCGCCGGTGGTTTCCAGCACATCGACCGTGACGTGATCGCCATCGGCATCCCGGGCGGCAATGGTGCCTACACGCTCCAGAAGGGCGAGGGCTTCTCGGTAATGGCCGCCATCAACCATTACTTCACACCCAACTTCCACGATGTCCTGTTCGGCTCCTACGAGCAGACCAGCTATGGCCGCGCCAAGAACATCGATTGGACCCTCGGTGGCCTGGGCGACGGCAGCGAGTACCGCGTCGGCAACCAGTTCCTCTTCGATCCCGTGAAGAACCTCGAGATCGGCCTGGAAGTGGTCTACGGCCACATCGACCAGACCCTGGCCCACAACCCGGGCCAGGCCGCCACGTCGATCGCCGGCCTTCGCAGCGTCTCCAAGAACCCGGACGCCTTCGAAGCCCGCCTCCGCGTCGAGCGCGACTTCTGATCCACGCGATCCGAATCATTCAGGAAGCCCGGCGGTCACCCGCCGGGCTTCTTGCGTTGGATGGCTATCGGTCGGGCCCGAGGCTCGGAATTTTGTTGCTCTAATGTCACGTGACCGTCTTGCAAGCACGCGGCCGCTCCTATGCGGCCACTTTGCGGTTGTCGAATCCACGGCTCCGACTATGCTGTTTTCAGGGGGGATCGAGCCTCCTGCATCCGGAAATTCGGTTGTGAGCCTGCGCATCCGCAGTTCTTTGGGCAACACGCTCAGTGAGCCATGGAATCAGGTAAATCGATGCACAAGGTTCGATGCAGCCATGAAGATCGTGAGATCTTGAGAGAGTTGAGTATCGCAGCGTGAATGACACCGTTTGGTTCCATATTGGAGATTTGACGATGAAGCTCGGAAAGAGTCTTCTTCTTGGTTCGGCGGCTGCATTTGCTTCCGCTTTCGGTGCGCAGGCTGCCGATCTTCCCGTGCGGAAGGCTGCGCCCGTCGATTACGTTCGTGTCTGCGACTTCAGCGGCGCCGGGTTCTTCTACATCCCCGGGACCGACACCTGCATGCAGCTGAGCGGCGTGGTCCGCGCGGAATTCGCGTTCATCAACAATTCGCGCGCTTTCTTCCCGCAGACCGTGGTCGGCACAGGCACCGGCAACAACAACGGCACCAACCAGGTCACCGCCATCCCGGCCGGTACGGTGATCCCGGGCCGCGCGCGCGACGAGACCGGCTTCTTCGCCCGGGGCCGCTTGAACGTCGACACTCGCACGCAGACCGCCTATGGCACGTTGCGCGCCTACGTCCGCCTGCAGATCGATCGCCTCCAGGGCGTCTATTCCGGCGGTGGGCCGTCGGGCGGCACCAACAGCTTCGCCAACCAGGCTGGTACCAGCCCCTCGCTCGACAAGGGGTACATCCAGTTCGCCGGCATCACGGCCGGTCGCGTCCAGTCGTTCTTCGACTTCTACGCCGACAACTACAACTACGAAGGCATCGCCAACTCCGACGAAAGCAACAACGTCTTCGCCTACACCTACACGGCTGCCGGCGGCTTCTCGGCCACCATCGCGGTGGAAGACCGAACGGGCCGCAACCTGGGCCAGAACGTCGGCAACATCACGGGCGGTGTGAACGCGGTAGCGGGCAACGCGGTCTACGCCGGCGAAACCATTCCGGACGTGGTCGGCGCGCTGCGCATCGACCAGGCCTGGGGTGCTGCTCAGTTGTCGGCCGCCTACCATCAGGATAGCACGGTCACGGGCGCGCTCGGCGGCAATATTCAGGCCTTCCAACAGAAAACAACGGATGGCTTCGCGGTCCAGGGTGGGGTGCAGTTGAAACTGCCGATGCTGGCGGCCGGCGACGACCTCTGGATCCAGGGTGCCTACCAGGAGGGGGCTTACCTCTACCAGGATTCCGGCGCCTATATGAACGGCGGCTTCAACTCGCTGTTCGCCGGTGGCTTCCAGCACATCGACCGTGACGTGATCGCTATCGGCATCCCAGGCGGCAACGGTGCCTATTCGCTCCAGAAGGGTTCGGGCTTCTCGGTGGCGGCTGCCATCAACCACTACTTCACGCCAAACTTCCACGACGTCCTCTTCGGCTCTTACGAGGAGTCGAGCTACGGCCGCGCCCGGAACATCGATTGGACTCTCGGCGGCCTCGGAAATGCGAGCCAGTACCGCGTTGGTAACCAGTTCCTCTTCGATCCCGTGAAGAACCTTGAGATCGGCCTGGAAGTGATCTACGGCCATATCGACCAGACCCTCGCCCACAACCCAGGCCAGGCTGCCACGTCGATCGCTGGCCTCCGCGGCGTGAGCAAGAACCCGGACGCCTTCGAAGCCCGCCTCCGCGTCGAGCGCGACTTCTAAGTCGAAAGGCGAGCCCCAACTTACCGAGAAGCCCGGCGGTGCACGCCGGGCTTTTTGCGTTGGAGATCAGGCGTCCGTAGGCCTTCGTCGATTGGCGTGACGCGGTCGGCTATGCCGGCCATCCTTCGCGGGTGTTGCTGGCTCCGACCATCTGCAAGCCGGCGGAGCGCGGCGGAGGCTAGCCGGGCCATGCCGCTGCTGGCTGCCGTATTCTGCGGCGATCCTCCGGGTTCGGGCCGAATGAGGCCGGGCCGTTCAAAGGAGTTCAGCGCACAACGAGACCGCACGATCTACATGGGGGGCACGTCCACCGACATGCGTGCAGCCACGGGCGTCGACTTGCAGAGCGCTCACCTGCGAGCGTGCCGCAAGCAATATGGGCGACGTTTGGCGGCGGCACGGCTGCAAGCGACGGCTGCGGGCGACCTGGGTCGCCCTCGCTGGATGCGGTGACGCGCTCAGTTTCGCTCCCACATCATGATGCTGCCGAGATCGCCCATGGCATGCCACTCGGGTCGGCCGACGTCACCGGTGGATTCAATCGCCATGAGATTGGCGATGGCGGTTCTCGCCCGATTGACGCGGCTCTTCAGGGTGCCCAGAGCGCAGCCGCAGATCTGCGCTGCTTCCTCATAGGCGAAGCCCGAACCTCCGACCAGGATCAAAGCCTCACGCTGTTCGGCGGGCAGCTTCGCAAGAGCGGTGCGAAGATCCTGCAGATCCATGTGACCGTTCTGCTCGGGCACCGACACCAATCGCGCCGCCATGGTCCCCTCGGCGTCCTCCACCTCGCGGCGCCGCTTGCGGTACTCGGAGTAGAAGACGTTACGCAGGATAGTGAACAACCAGGCCGACATGCTGGTGCCATGCGTGAAGGAAGCCTGATTGATCCAAGCCTTCATCAGCGTTTCCTGAACGAGGTCATCGGCCCGGTCACCGTTCCCACACAGCGAAAAGGCAAAAGCGCGGAGGCTCGGGATCGTGCCCAGCATCTCGTCCTTCAGGCGCTTCGCGGCCGCTTCAGCGGATAACGTCTCAGGCTGGCCGGAACGAGTGTCTCCGGTGTCCGTACTCATGACCACCTTCCTCGATGACGCGCAATAGCGGGCATGTACACGGGCTCCCGACGACACCAGCACTCGCCCGGGCACCGGCCGAGGATTTCCACTACGTCCGCCCCGCCGGGAACGCGCCGTCGCACCAAGACGACGCGCCGGAAGCGATGCAAGCCGGATCGTAGGAAGAGAATCGACCCTGGAAGGGCGTTGCAGTTGTCGATATCGGATGCCCTGCAAACGAAATCAACCCGTCACGGCGTGGCCGGGACGAGACGGCCGGTCAGCACCGGGGCCGTGCTGGGCTTCCCGTCGGGCGATCCTCCCGGTGGCTCGATCGTGATCGCATAAGTGGCATCGGTGATCACGGCCGGATCATAGGCCTTCAGAGACGCTTGCGAGCCGGATCCCGCTGGGACGAGCCCGAGCGAGCGCGGTGCACCGATCGATTGGTCGATGATCCAAAGTTCGTAGCTCTTGCCGGCCGGCGAGGGAGCCGCCACTGGACGAACGGTGAGGCGCCGCGTCGCGAGGTCGACTTCCAGCACCATCGCCGGAGATCCTGCGTTCCGTTGAAGAACGGCCGTGAAGTGAGCCCGTGGCGGCGGCCCGGCCCGCTCCTGGAGGACGATCCAAGCCAGTAGCGAGGCCGCCAGCGCGGCGAAACCGGACGATACGGTGCGCCAGCGCCGCAGACCACGCCTGAGCTGCAGGACCGTGCCATCGCTCTGCGCGGTCTGGGTCCGGAACAGCCGCGCGACAAGGCTTTCGAAGACGGCCGCGGGCGGTACGACGTCGCGCGTGGCTTCCGACAGCGGTGCCAGCAACTCCTGCCAGGCCAGCACGCCCCCGGCGAGTTCGACATCCGTCGCGAGCCGAGACGCGACCGCTTCACGCTCCGCCGCGTCCAGGGTTCCGAGGACGTATTCGGCTGCGAGAAGGTCCCTGTCGTCCGGGTCACTCATTGGCTCAAGCAGAGTCTCAGTTGGGTCAAGCTGCGACGCAGCCAGGTCTTGATGGTGGCAACGGGCCGTCCGTACCGCTGTGACAGCCATTCCCGGCTGGCGCCGCGATAATAGGCCAGCAGGACCGCTTCGCGCTTCTCGTCATCCAGCCCGCCGAGGCAGGTCATCACGGCCCGCAGCCGCTCGCTCTGTTCCAGCGCGTCGAGCGCCGTCAAGGTCTCGTCGGCGACATCGAAGCCTTCCGGCAGTTCACTGACCGGCGTGGTCTTGATCCGCCTGACGTCGTCCAGCGCCCGGTACCGGGCAATCGCAGCCATCCAGGCGATGGCCGATCCCCTGGTCGGGTCGAAATCGCCGGCCCGCTCCCAGATGCGGACGTAAATCTCCTGGAGGGCCTCGTCGGCCAGGCTTCGGCGGACCAGGATGCCGACGACGATTCCATAAAGCTTCGCGCTCGTGGCCCGATACAATGACGCGAAAGCATGTTGATCGCGCTCCGCGACACGACCCAGCAGATCGACAAGGTCACGACTCGTTTCCAGCATGGAACGCCGTCTCCGGGCCTCTGCGTTCCGGAGGAGGAATCGGTCGTCAGAAGCGGCGTCACGCTAGAGCGGGAGGCCCTCCCTGCCAAGAGAGGACCCGATAACGCGGCGGCCAAACATCGGCTGCCCGGCGTGGGAGACCTGCTCCGGATCGCTCAGACCGGCTTCATCCACGCCGCAGTCCCGACCGCGCCGCGGACGCGGTCAGAACGAGCCATCCCGCCACCAGGCATATCCCACCGAAGGGCGCCGCCGGAGGCCACGGCCGCCAATCCGCAAGGCCCGCCAGGGAGAGCTCGCCTCCGAACAGGATCGTCCCGCCGGTCAGTAACGTGAGCGCGACGGGCAGCAATGCAGAAGCGCGCGCGGTCCCGAGCGCCGCGGCGCTTCCTGCCGTCACCACTGCGGCGTGGATCAACAGGAAGTCCGAAGCCGTGCGGGCCAGATCGCCGCCGCCCACATGCGCGCCCGCTGCCCCGACCGCGACGCCCCCGGCACCCATCATTCCGGCGCAGGCCATGAAGGCGAACGGCCAACGCGGAATTCCGGAGCGGGCTTGCCCCGGCAAGGCCGCTTCCGGGGATCTACGGTCGGGCACGCGGCCCCACTCAGCTGGCCGGCTGCATCACCGTATCGATGACGTGCACGACGCCGTTCGACTGCATGACGTTGGCGATCGTCACATGCGCGACGTCGCCTTTGGCATCGGTGACGGTCAGACCCTTTCCGGCCTTCTTGACGGTCAGCGTATCGCCTTCCACCGTCTTCAGTTCGGCCTTGCCGCCGCCATCCTTGATCTGGTTCAGCAGGTCGGCGGCCGTCAGCGTGCCCGACACGACATGGTAGGTCAGGATCGCCTTGAGCTTGTCGACGTTCTCGGGCTTCAGCAACGTCTCGACCGTGCCCTTGGGCAGCTTCGTGAACGCGGTATTGACGGGCGCGAAGACCGTGAACGGGCCCGGGCTCGCCAGCGTGTCGACGAGACCGGCTGCCTTGACGGCCGCGACCAGCGTCGTCAGATTCTTGGCGTGGCTGGCGTTTTCCGCGATGGGCTTGTCCGCATACATCGGCGCTCCGCCGACCTTCGGATTCATCGCGGCCATGACCGGTACGGCGGCCAGCGACAGGGCAATGGCGAAGCCGGCGATGGCGTGGCGCTTCCCGTAAACTTTCAACATTTTTGAGCTCCAAAGACTTGGCTCCCGATGCGCCGGGGCAAGGGAGATACGGGTGCGGGGCAGGGGAGTTTCAACGCTCGGGATTTATTTGACCCGCCGGGATCCCGGACCGGCAAGGGTCCGGCACGGTGGTGCCCACCAGGCAGCCGGGCCGGTAACTCTGTCCGGAAACGACGCTGGCGTTTACGCCCCACCAAGCTCTCATGGCCGCTAGTGCAAGGGTTATAGACCGCGAGCGATGTCCTCCATGGCGCAAAGCGCACCTCCGATCACGGTCGTCCTGGTCCTCGATCACGCCAAGGTCACGGGTGGACAGTCGCGGGTGGCCTTCGACAGCGCCATCGGGCTGAAACGACGCGGTCACGAGCCGATCGTGTTCGCGGCGGTCGGGCCGGTCGCACCCGAGCTGGAAGCGGCCGGCATCCGCACGGTTTGCCTCGGCCAGAACGACCTTCTTGGACATCGCTCCACCCTCGCGGCGGCCGCGCAGGGGATGTGGAATGCTGCCGCCGCCGCGTCGCTCCGCGATCTGCTGCGGACACTGCCGCAGCATAGCACCGTCGTGCACGTCCATGGCTGGGCCAAGGCTCTGTCCCCCTCGATCGCGAGTCCGATTGCCGAGTCCGGCTTCGGCGCCGTCTATACGATGCACGAATATTCGCTGCTGTGCCCCAACGGCGGCTTCTTCAATTATCGCACCGAGCAGCCGTGCGGGCTGAAGCCTTTGTCATCGGCCTGCTGGAGGACGGATTGCGATTCGCGGAGCTACGCCCGCAAGATCTGGCGCAGCGCCAGGCAGGTCGTGATGGAGCGGGCCGCGGGACTTCCGGACGTGTTCTCCGATATCGTGTCGATCTCCCGTTTCCAGTTCGAGGCCGTGGGGCATCGTCTGCCGCGGACCGCGCGCGTGCATCACGTATCGAACCCGATCGATGTGGAACGGCTCGGGCCGAAGCCGCCCGGCGGCACGGGTCCCCTGACGTTCGTGGGCCGGATCTCGCCCGAGAAGGGTCCATTCCTGTTCGCCGAAGCGGCCCGCATGACCGGGACCGAAGCGGTCTTCGTCGGTGACGGGCCACTGGCCGGTGAGCTGAAGCGTCGCTACCCCGAGGTGAGGATGGTCGGCTGGCAAGGTCCGGAGGGCGTCCGTCATCACCTACGGGCGGCCGGCGCCTTGGTGTTCCCGTCGATCTGGTACGAAGGCCAACCGCTCACCGTGCTCGAGGCGAAGGCGCTCGGAACTCCGGTCATCGTCTCGGACGGATGCGCCGGCCGCGAATCGGTCGAAGACGGCGTCACGGGGTTGTGGTTCCGCAGGAACGATGCCGCGAATCTGGCCGAAGCCATCCGGCGATTCGGTTCCCTCGACGTCGACGCTATGTCACGCGCGGCTTACGATGCGTTCTGGGCCGATCCGCCCACACTCGACCGGCATGTCGACGCCATCACCCGCATCTATCGCGACCTGCTGCCGGCCCAGGGGCGAGCCGACCCGGCCAGACTGACGGCCTGAACGCGTTGCTCTGTCGGCTGTCTGCAGGAACCGCTGGCGCGACTGATCCGGGACCGCTCAGCGGCCTGTCGGGCCCGTGTTTCAGTGCCGGGAGCCGAAGCGGACCTGGGGTCCCATGGACGGCGCGCCGCCGCTCTCGAGCCAGCGGACCCTGGCGGTCTCGATGCCCCAGACGGCGCCGAGCATCAGGAACACGTGGCGCCAGTGGTCGATGTCGATCTGGAATCCCTGCAGGAGGAACACCAGGAGCGACGGCCAGAAGACCTGGGCGGCGCGGCGGTAGGGGGAGGGCCGCCAGGCAACCCTGAAACCGACATAGCAGGTCAACCCGACCAGGAGCAGGAAGGCAAAGCCGCCGAGCCAGCCATAGGACGCGAAAGCGTTGATGTAGGAATTGTGCGGCTCGAGGCCGAAGATCAGGCGGAAGCGCAAGGGTCCGAAACCGTTGACGCTGTCGAGCAGCAGGGGGATCGAGCGCAGCTGATTGCCGAACCGGCCGGTCGGCCCACCGTCGTAATCCTGCTCGATCGCGGCACGTTGCAGGAAGAAGTCGCGGGTGTGCTCGAAGGCCAGGAGGATGCAGACCACCAGCACCGCCACCATGGCGGCCGCGAGGCTCGCCGTGACGATGCGGCGGCGGAGCTTGGGATCGGCGCTGGTCGCGAAGCCTAGGCCGATGGTGAGCAGCGTCGCCACAATGAACGCACCCCAGGATCCGCGGGAGAACGACAGGAAGATGCCGGCCACCACGACGAGCAGGCAGACCAGCGTGGCGGCCATGTGACGCGTGCGTCCGAGCACCAGAACCTGTATGTAGTAGACCGCGCCCATGATCAGGTAGGAGCCGAGCACGTTGGGGTCCTTGAAGGTCCCTGAAGCGCGGCCGTATCGCGAGAACATCTCGCCCAGCCCCCCGATCCCGAAATAGCCCACGATGCCGCAGAGCGCCGCCGCGACCGTGCTGGCCGCATAGACCTTGAGGCAGAGCTCGGCGCGCCGCGCCGTGTCCTCGGCGAAGAACAGCGCGAACACCAGCGTCGTCACGGCGAGGTACAGCGACTGCAGCATGAACAGCGTCGGATCGGGCTCGTTGATGTAGGGGATCAGCCCGATGAAGCCGCCGAGATTGTAGAAGAAGATCAGGGCGAAGAGCGGGATCACGCAGCGATGGATCCGGAACCCGCCGAGGAACCAGATCGGGATCGCGGCAAGCGAGGCGAAATCGTAGGGTGACGGTTCGACGATGGCGACCGCACCGCAGAAGACGAAGACGGCGAAGCTCCAGTTGACGACCGCGCCGTAATGGACGGTGCGGCCCAGCGTGATGCGCGCGCCCGGCGATCGCATCTGCGCCACTGCTGCGTCAGTACGCATTTTCGGTCTTGATCAGGGCGAAAGGCGTGATCAGCAGGATGTAGATGTCGAAGAACAGGGACCAGTTCTCGATATAGGCGAGGTCGTGCTCGACGCGGCGCTGGATCTTGAGCGGCGTGTCGGTCTCCCCGCGCCAACCGTTGATCTGGGCCCAGCCCGTGATGCCGGGCCTGACGCGATGCCGGGCGAAATAGCCGTCCACCACGTCATCGTATTGCCGGTCGGCTGCCTTGGCGTGGACCGCATGAGGGCGAGGGCCGACGAGCGACAGGTTGCCCTTGAAGACCACGTTGAACAGTTGCGGCAATTCGTCGATCGAGGCCTTGCGGATGAACCGGCCGACGCGCGTCACACGGGGGTCGCCCTTGGTCACGAGCCGCTGGGCCGTCGGGTCGAGCTCCCCGGCGTACATGGACCGGAACTTGTAGATTTCGATCATCTCGTTGTTGAAGCCGTACCGCTTCTGCTTGAAGAACACCGGCCCTGGCGAGTCGAGCCTCACCGCAATGGCCGTGGCAATGAACAGCGGCGACAGCAGCACCAGGGCGGCCGCCCCCACCACCTTGTCGAAAATGGTCTTCAGCACGACGTCCCAGTCGGCGATGGGCTTGTCGAACACGTCGAGGACCGGCACCGCGCCGATGTAGGAATAGGAGCGCGGCCGGAACTTCAGCTTGTTGGTGTGAGCCGCGAGCCGGATGTCGATCGGCAGCACCCACAGCTTGCGCAGCATCTCCAAGAGTCGCTGCTCGGCCGTGATCGGCATGGTGAAGATGATGAGGTCGATCCGGGTATGGCGCGCCAGCGCCACGAGGTCGTCCACATTGCCGAGCTTGGGATAGCCACCCACCACGTCGGGCGAGCGATCGTCGTTGCGGTCGTCGAACACGCCGCAGATGCGCACATCGGTGTCCTTCTGTTGGGACAGGACCTCCAGGAGGGCTATGCCGGCATCGCCGCCCCCCACCACGACCGTGCGCCGGTCGAGTCGGCCCGTGCGCGTCATGTGAGCCGTCACCAGCGACAGGACGCCGCGTTCGACCAGCAGGGCGCCCAGTCCGAGCATGTACCAGCCCAGCATCCAGACGCGCGAGAACGTGATCTCGAGCTTCAGGAAGAAGATGACGGCGAGCGCCGCCAGCATCACCACGCTCCATCCGCCCGCGATGCGGAAACCCTGGTAGATCGGCGCTCGGAATGCCGCGACATTGTTGATCCGCAGGGCCTGGAACGTGACGATCGCCAGACCCGCCATCGACGGGATCGCGACGTCATAGGCCAGGCTGTAGCCGACCTGGGGCACCACATAGACGAGATGGACCAAGACGCCGGTTGCGCAGAGCAGGACGAACTCGACCCCGCGGACGAGGCCGGCCAGCACGAGCGGCGAGTAATGCGGGCGCGTATCGAGCACACCCGTCGTCTCGGCCAATGCCGCGAGGGCTCGGCGGGCGTCGCCCGCGGGCTCGACCGCGGGGTGGAGTTGCCGGAAGTCGTCAGGCCTGAACCCGGACGCGCTCGTCTTCGACGTCTTCACAGAACATCCCTCATTGGGAGAGCGCGATTGCAGCGCCGTGCTGCATCGCGGCGCGGGCTTTGGAGGCGAGGGCGTCCCGGTAGGCCGCGATCACGGCGTCGACCATCGCGGCGGTAGAGAAGCCGTCCTGAACGAAGCGTGCGAGTTGCTCCGCTTCGTAAGCCCTCGTTTCGGGCGAGGCCTGCAGCATGGCGACCATGGATTTCGCGAGGCGGTCGATGTCGTCGGAGGGAATCAGCCTGTCACGGTAGGGGCCGAAGATCTCCGGAATGCCGCCGACATCGGTGGCGATCAACGGGATCCTGGCCCCGGCAGCCTCGAGCACCACGTAGGGCAGGGATTCGGCTCGGGACGGGACGACAAGCGTTCGGCCGAGCGCGAAACCCTGGCGTGCCGGCAGAGGTCCCGCGAAGGTGATCCGATCCGCCAGGCCGAGTTCGGCGGCCAGCCGCTGCAGAGCGGCACGATCGGGACCGGTGCCGACCAGTACGGCACGCGGCGCCGTGCCGAGGATGCGGCCCGTTTCGCCCAGGGCCTGCAACAGGACGTCGATGCCCTTGGCGGCCCGAAGCTCGCCGACGTAGACGAACTCCGCCGCATCCGGGCCGTGAACGACGGGTTCGAATTCCTGGCGAGAGATGCCGTTGTGCACCACGCGCGCCGAGCGGACGGGTTCGCCGACGAGTGCGCCATAGCGCTGGCCGATGAATGCGCTCTCGAAGAGCAGCATGTCGGTCCGGCGGCAGAGTAGAGCCTCGATGCCCATATAGGCCCGATGCACGGCGCTGCCCGGACGATGGTTCAGGCTGCCGCCATGCGGGGTGTAGACCCTCACGGGGCCACGGCTGCCGGGCAGGAACCCGGGGACGCGGGCGAAGACGCCTCCCTTCGAGCCATGTCCGTGTACGACGTCGGGAGTGGTTGCCGACAGGCGCGACAGGACGTGGGCGAGCGCCCGCAGATCCGACGGGTGCGGGTTGCGGCGCATGGCCACCCGCGACAGCCCGAGTTCGAGGCTCGGCGACAGATCCGCGAGGGCACGATCCGCATTGGCGTTGCCCGTGGTGGAGTCGACGATCAGACCGACAGCATGGCCCCGCCTGGCCTGCTCGCGGCTGAGATCCAGAACGTGGCGGAACAGGCCGCCGAGCGGCGCACGCAGGACGTGGACGATCCGGAGTGGATATTGGTCCTGTTCGACCTGTTCGGTCATGGTGAGCCTCGCTGAAGCGACGGCTCACCATGACCCGCAAACCTAAAAGAAGCGTTCTTCCACGTTGATGGTATCGCCGGGCCGCACCGGGTAGGCGAGGGGCACGCGGGCCGTGATCTGCACGCCCTTGATCATGCGGGTGATATTGGCCGATCCGCGGTCGGCCCGAGGCCCGAAGCCACCCGCCACCGCGATGGCCTTCTGCACCGTCATCCCGTTGATGAAGGGGTATTGACCGGCGGTCGTGATCTCGCCCAGGACGAAGAAGGGGCGGTAGGCTTCGACCTCGATGGCGACGTGCGGATCCCGCAGGAAACCGCCGCGAAGCTTGGTCTCGATGGCGTGCTGGGCATCGGTCGTGGTCAGGGCGCCGACCGGGACGTCGCCGATCAGCGGCATGGAAACCATTCCGGACCCGTTGATGGCGTAGGAGTTCGACAGGGCGTCCTGACCGAAGACGATGATGCGGATCCGGTCGCCGCTGGCCAGCGTGTAAGGGGCGGTCAGTTGGGCACGGAACACGTCGGTGCGATAGATCGGGTTCGCGCAGCCGGCGAGCGATGCGGCGCCGGCGAGACTGAGGGCGAGGGCGATGCGGCGCATGGAATGGCCCAACGTGAGGCCGCGACCGAAGTCGGGGCGTGGAAGACGTGTGCCATTGATAAGGCGTTAGGGTTAACGAAACCCCAATCGGCGGGCGAAGTCGGTGCCGGCCCGAAGGTCAACTGCCATGCGGGCAGCGTCACCAATCCCGCAACGCCGCTTGGATCCGAATGCCGTCGGGCGCTAATGGCTCGGCGCAGAGGATGTGACGGGTTGGATGTCGGGCTGTTCGCAGGCCTCTCCGGGGTATCGTTGAAGGCGTGGCCGAATGGCCGAGCTCGACCATTCCAAGTCACTCACAGGTTCGTCACCATCGCTCCAGAGTGGACGTCCGAGTCCTGAGCGAGACAGATCTTGGTTTCCGCCCCTTGCAATGTAAAACGTTCGCTTTACATCCATGGTCATGGATAAGCGCAACGAGATGATCGCGGGAGCATCCTGCGCCTTCGAAGCCGAAGGCTTCCGCGGTATCGGGATCGATCGGGTTCTCGCTTCCTCCGGGGCCTCCACCCGCACGCTCTACAAGCATTTCGGCTCACGCGACGGGTTGGTGGTCGCGGTACTCGACGCCCGCCACCGCACGTTCATGGAGCGCCTTGAGGCTGAGGCGGAGGACGCCGATCCCGCCGGATCGCTCTTCGCGGCGTTGCGCCGATGGCTGGAGGAACGCGGCGCGCGGGGCTGCATGCTCCTTCGTGCACGCAGCGAGTATTCGGCCGCGAGCGAGGAGATCGTAACGCTCGTGCGCCGGCAGAAGGACGAGTTCCGCGTCGAGGTCTCTAGGCGGCTTGAACTGGCGCTTGGTCGCGTCGAAGAAACCCTCGCCACACAAGTCTGGCTCCTGTTTGAGGGGGCAATGGCCGGGGCAAGCGTCTCGGACCTGTCCGTGGTCGACAAGGCCGCGCAGGCGGCCCGGTCTCTCATCGAGGGCGCTCGGAACCGCGTGTCGTGAACGGTCGGGTTAATCTGGTCGCGGCCGCCTTCGCCCTGACGGCACTTTCGTATGGTCTGGCACGCTTCGCCTACGGCCTCCTCCTCCCGCAGATCCGCACGGATCTTTCCTTGAGCGCCACCGCCGCCGGCTGGATAGGCGGCAGCGCATTCGCGGCCTACTGCCTTGGCATCATGTTCGCCTTCCTTGTCGGTGACAGACTCGGCTCTCGCGCAATGCTGATGATAGCGGGATCGGCAGCAACGATCGGCATGGCGCTCGTGGCGCTCTCGCCGAACAGATGGGTGCTCGGCACGGCGATCACTCTTGCAGGTGTGAGCACGGGCCTGACGTCTCCCCCGCTCGCCTCGGCCGTGGCGCAACGGTTCGACGACGAAGGCCGCCCGAAGGCCAACGGCATGGTCAATGGCGGCACAGCGGCCGGGATCGTCTTTTCTGGCCTTGCGGCCATGGCTGTCGCCGGAGCATGGCGCGAACTCTACGGTCTCTTCGCCCTGATCGGTGGAGCCGTGACGCTATGGCTCTGGTTCGCCATGCCGGCAGGCTCCCCCAAACGAAACTCTAGGGGGCTGTCACTGAACACCCTGAAAGGCCCCGGTCTCCTCGGCCTGTGCGTCAGCCTTCCTGATGGGTGCATCCAGCACAGCAATCTGGACCTTCGGCGCGGACATCCTGCGCGACGAGCTTGCCTTCGCGGAAACACGGATCGCATTGGCTTGGGTGGTACTGGGCGCTGCCGGCATCCTCGGCTCGGCGACCGGTCTCCTCACCGGCCGCTATGGTGTCGGCTGCGTTCATCGCCTTGCGCTTCTCGGCATGGCCCTTGGCACGGTTGGGCTTGCGGCGGCAACCAAGGCTCCGGTCCTCGCCTTCGCCGCGATGGGCCTGTTCGGGGCGACCTACATCATCTCGACCGGTGCGCTCCTCATCCAGGGTATTGCATGCCTTCCATATCGCCCCGACCTTGGCCTTGGGATACCGTTCCTGGCCATCGCCGCCGGTCAGACCGTGGGAGCACCACTATTCGGGGCCGTTCTTGAAAGTATGGGGTCGGGGACGGCGCTTCTGTCCTCCGCGGCCGTCGCATGCATGGCGATGGTCTGGCGCGCGGACAGAGCAATTCGCCAGCGGCCAAGCTGACACAAAACCTAGGCCGAGAACCGGAAAGGCCGCACACGACCCGACCTCGCCGTAGCAGCCCATCTACGCCGTTCGCTGAACGTCCACTATGCCGACCTTTCGCCCGAAAGCGGACCGTCGCTTTCCACCCCTCCCAGTCATCGAAGTGGCCCGCACCCGGCGCGATGCCGGATGGCCGCATCTCAAGAAGCCCCGCCAGTTCGAAGCAGATTGGACCCCCACGGCATCAAGCCCAAAGAGCCGGATAGCTGCTCAGGCACCCTGTCGAATCCACCGTGCCGAGCTACTAGTGCGGGGCGCGCGCAACACCATATGGGAGCGATCCCGATCCCGATCCCGGCCCGGCAGCCTGCCGCCGCGCGTCCCAACCTCAGCGCTCGTGACCCTGCCATGCCGTCGTTCCGCACCTCCCGCAACGTGTCCCACCCGGCCACCAAGATGTTCGACCTCGTGGCGGACATCGAGAAGTACCCGGGCTTCCTGCCCCTGTGTCAGGCTTTGGTGGTCCGCCACCGGTCTGAACTGCCGGGCGGCGAGGAGGTGCTGGTGGCCGATATGACGGTCGGCTACAAGGCAATCCGGGAGAGTTTCACCAGTCGCGTCACGCTCGACCGTGCCCATCAGACGATCGTGGCCGAATATATCGACGGCCCGTTCCGCTCGCTGGAAAACCGTTGGACGTTTCGCGACCGGCCGGCGGGCGAGGGCTCCACGGTCGAATTCTTCATCACCTACGAATTCAAGAGCCGCATGCTGAGCCTGCTGATGGGCTCGATGTTCGAGGGCGCGTTCCGCCGTTTCGCCGAGGCCTTCGAGCATCGGGCCGATCAAGTCTACGGCTGAGGCATCTTGCGGCGAGCCGATCCGGAGCCCGGTCCGCCAGATGCCGTCACGGCCGCGTGATCGCGCGCTCGATCATGTCCAGAGCCTGCATCACCGAGGCCAGCCTGATGCCTCCGCGCCCGAGGTCGCCGAAACGGCACGCGACCGCGACGTCGTCGCGGTCGCGCCGGGTGCAGGCGAAGTGGACGAGCCCGACAGGCTTCGAGGCAGTTCCGCCGCCCGGTCCGGCGATCCCGGTGACCGAGACTGCGATGTCGGCACGCGTGTTGCGCAGCACGCCGGCGGCCATTGCTCGTGCGACGGCTTCCGATACGGCGCCCTCGGCCGCGATCAAGGCTGGAGGCACGCCGAGCATCTCGACTTTCGCGTCGTTGGAATAGGTCACGAAGCCCCTGTCGACCACGGCCGACGAGCCGGGAACCTCGGTGAGCAGTGCCGCCACGAGGCCACCGGTGCAGGACTCCGCCGTGGCTAATAGAAGCCCCTGGCCTCGGCAGACCTCCAGGAGGCGAGCGGCTCGGGCGAGCAGCGAATCCGAGAACATGGGCCCGGGATCAGTCGGGTTCTTGGGGCAGGCGGATCGTGGCCAGGCCCCAGGCCACGATGCCCTCACCGCGGCCCGTGAAGCCCATGCGCTCCGAGGTTGTCGCGGTCACGCCGACCCGGTTTGCTGCAATGCCGGCGATCTCGGCGATCCTGGCCCGCATGGCCTCGCGATGCGGCCCCACCTTGGGCATCTCGCACACGACAGTGGCATTGAGGCTGGCGATCGCGCCCCCGCGCGCTCTGACGAGCTTCACGGCATGGCGCAGGAAGATGTCCGACGATGCGCCTTTCCAGCGAGCCTCGCTGGGCGGGAAATGGGAGCCGATATCGCCATCCCCGATGGCGCCGAGGATCGCATCGGTCAGGGCATGCAGCACGACATCGGCATCGGAATGGCCCGACAGACTGCGGTCGTGCGGGATGCGGATACCGCCGAGCCAGACATGGTCGCCGTCGGTGAACGAGTGGACGTCGAATCCCTGGCCGGTCCGGATGTCGCTGAGCACTGCTGATAGACGGAGTTCCGCCGCCTGGAAATCCGCCGAAGTGGTGACTTTCATGTTCCCGGGTTCTCCGTCGAACACGGTGACGACGTGGCCTGCGAATTCGGCCACCGCGGCGTCGTCCGTGAGGTCCTGCCGGCCCTGTTCCCGCGCGCGCCGATGCGCGTCGCGAATGAGGTTCAAGCGGAAGGCCTGCGGCGTTTGCACGGCCCGAAGACTTCGACGGTCCGGAGTGCCGGTGACCTGGCCGTCGCCATCGATGGTCTTCACCGTGTCGAAGACCGGGCAGCCGGGGACCGCGGCTCCCGAGATCCGCGCGCCTTCGACGGCCCTGGAGACGAGCGCCTCGGACACGAAGGGGCGGGCGCCATCATGGATCAGCACGAGGTCGTCACCGCCGGCCCCGCGTTCGACCAGGGCTTCGAGCCCGGCCCGCACGCTGTCCTGCCGGGTCGCTCCGCCCATCGCGGGAGGACCGAGACGGATCCTGACCGCCGGATCGAAGCCCTCGACGGCTTCGGTGAAGAGCGCGCGATCGTCTTCGTGGATCACGGTGACGACCGCGCCGACATCGTCGCGTTCGAGGAAGACCTGGAGCGTGCGGGCGATCAAGGGCCGGCCCGCCAAAGTCCGGAACTGCTTCGGCAAGCCGGTGCCGGCCCGGGACCCGCGTCCTGCGGCCACGACCAGCACATGGTAACGTCCGGACATCGACCTCTGAATCTCCTCGGCTGCCCTCCTTTCCCGTGTTTTCTCCGTCGCGTCAAACAGCGGCTCCCGGCAGGTGAGCGCAGCACCCTTGCCGTTCGATCGGGAACGATTAAGATGAAGGCACAAACTCGAGTGGCTGGAAAAGCGGCAGCGAGGCACGAGGCCGTTGATCGGCCTGCGACGGAACTACCGACGTGTGTCGCGCACGCTCGAATCGGGCCGGCCCTACGGTGCCACCCGCCGGACGCCTCGGGACGAGCAGGGGATTGATGCTGCACAATTCGACTTCGGCCTCGACGGGGCGACCCCCTTTGCCGAACACTCCCCCGATCCGCCTTGGCGGTCGGACGCTGACAGGACGCGCGTTCCTGGCCCCGATGGCGGGCGTGACCGACCTCGGCATGCGGCGCGCGGCACAGCGCTTCGGGGCCTCCCTGACCGTCACGGAGATGGTCGTGGGTGATCAGCTGGCCCGCGGCGAGGCGGAGAGTCTACTCAGGGCGGCAGGTTCCGGTTTGGCACCGCACGTCGTTCAGATCGCGGGTTGCCGGGCCGAGTCGCTGGCCGAAGGGGCGCGGGCCGCAGAGGCCGGCGGCGCGATCGCCATCGACATCAATATGGGCTGCCCCGCCAAGAAGGTGACGGGCGGGCTGGCGGGGTCGGCCCTGATGCGCGACCTCGACGCGGCCACGCGGCTGATCGCCGCCACGGTCGCGGCCGTGACCGTACCCGTGACGGTGAAGATGCGGCTCGGATGGGATCAGGACTGCTTGAACGCGCCCGATCTGGCCAGGAGGGCCGAGGCCGAGGGGGTGGCCATGGTCACGGTGCACGGCCGCACCCGCAATCAGTTCTATACGGGCCACGCTGACTGGGCCGCCGTGGCGGCAGTGAAACGTGCCGTGTCGATTCCGGTGGTGGTCAATGGCGATTGTTCCTCCCCCTCGGACGCAGCCACCATGCTGAGGCTTTCTGGCGCGGATGGCGTGATGATCGGCCGGGCCGCCGTGGGCCGTCCCTGGCTGGTCGGCCGCATCGCGTCCTTCCTGCGTGACGGCATGCTCCGACCGGCTCCGAGCCTGGCCGAGCGATGCGAGGCGGCGCTGGAGCATTACGACACCTTGCTGTCGCTGTTCGGTCCCGCCAAGGGTAGCCGTCACGCTCGAAAACACCTCTGCGCCTATGCTGACCATCTCGCGGGGCCGGCGGAGTTCGAAGCCGGTGCCGATCATCCCGCCTCGGAATTTCGCGCCTGCGCGGAACTTCGCGCCAGGATGGCGACGAGCGACGACCCTGTCGCAACGCGGCGCATGCTGGCCCAGCTCTTCGACCTTCCGCTCGACCCGGGACTCGCGGCATGAGGCCGACGGAAGACGGCCTCCGTAAGGCGACGATCGGCGACGGCGGGTTCGCCCAGGCGAGCGACGTCATGAACCTTTTGCCCCATGCCGTGCTGACCGTGGAGGACGACGGCTCGATCGTGGAAGTCAACGCCGCAGCGGAGTCGTTCTTCGACATGAGCCGGGCCATGTTGAGGCGCCACCGTCTGGCCGACATCGTGCCTTTTGCGTCTCCGCTTCTGGCGCTAATCGAACAGGCGGTGAGCCGCGGTGCAGCGCTCAACGAGTATCGCGTCGATCTCGGCAATCCCAAGTTGGGACCCGACCGCGTGGTCGATATCCATGTGAGTCCCATGACCGAGCCGAGGGGCCGCATGGTGCTGCTGCTGCAGGAACGGTCGATTGCCGATAAATTCGACAGGCAGCTGACCCATCGCGGGGCAGCACGCTCGGTTTCTGCTCTCGCGGCCATGCTGGCCCATGAGATCAAGAACCCCTTGTCCGGCATCCGCGGCGCCGCCCAATTGCTGGAAACCGCGGTGGGGGACGAGGACCGGGCGCTCACGCAGCTCATCTGCGAGGAGAGCGATCGCATCGTGAAGCTGGTCGACCGGATGGAGGCTTTCTCCGACCTTAGGCCGATCGAGCGCGAAAGCGTCAACATCCATGCCGTGCTCGACCGCGTGAAGCGCGTCGCCCTCGCGGGCTTCGCGCGTCACATTCGTTTCACCGAGACCTATGACCCGTCGCTGCCGCCGGTCTTCGGCAATCGCGATCAGCTGGTCCAGGTCTTCCTCAATCTGGTGAAGAACGCCGCCGAGGCGCTCGGGCCCGATACGATCGACGGCACGATCGAACTGACGACGGCGTTCCGACCCGGGGTACGTCTGCGAACTCCCGGCTCCGCGACCCCGGTCAGCCTGCCGCTGGAGTTCTGCGTGCGGGACAATGGTCCCGGTGTGCCGTCCGACATCGCAGCTCACCTGTTCGATCCGTTCGTCACGACGAAATCGTCGGGAACTGGCCTTGGACTTGCTTTGGTGGCGAAAGTCATCGGCGACCACGGCGGCACCGTGGAATGCGAGTCTCATCCGCGCCGAACGACCTTCCGGGTCCTCCTGCCCATGTTCGCCGCGCGAGACGGACGCGGCGGTACGACGCCTTGAAGGTCGGACGCCCAGAGTGAAGGAAGATACGGCGATGAACGGCCACATCCTCGTTGCCGACGACGACACCGCCATCCGCACGGTCGTCAGCCAGGCTTTGGCGCGGGCCGGCTACGACGTGCGGACGACGGGCACCGCCGCTTCGCTGTGGCGTTGGGTGCAGGCCGGGGATGGGGACCTCGTGATCACCGATGTCGTCATGCCGGACGAGAACGCGTTCGAGCTGCTGCCGCGAATAAAGAAGCTCCGTCCCGACCTGCCCATCATCGTGATGAGCGCCCAGAACACCTTTATGACGGCCATCAAGGCGTCCGAACGCGGCGCCTATGATTACCTGCCGAAGCCTTTCGATCTTAAGGAGCTGGTCGCCATCGTGGGCCGGGCCATGGCGGAGCCCCGCCAGCGCGAGGCCGTCCGCGACGAGGAGCTCGACAGCATGCCGCTGATCGGCCGCTCGCCCGCCATGCAGGAGATCTATCGGACCCTGGCCCGGCTGATGCAGACCGACCTCACCGTCATGATCTCGGGCGAGTCGGGCACCGGCAAGGAGCTGGTGGCGCGCGCGCTGCACGACTACGGCAAGCGGAAATCCGGGCCTTTCGTGGCCATCAACATGGCGGCCATCCCGCGCGACCTCATCGAGAGCGAGCTCTTCGGTCATGAGAAAGGGGCGTTCACGGGCGCCAACACGCGCTCGGCGGGCCGGTTCGAACAGGCCGAAGGGGGAACGTTGTTCCTCGACGAGATCGGCGACATGCCGATGGAAGCCCAGACACGGCTGCTGCGCGTGCTCCAGCAGGCCGAGTACACGACGGTGGGCGGCCGCACGCCGATCAAGACCAACGTTCGGATCGTCGCGGCCACCAACAAGGACCTGAGAGTCACGATCCAGCAGGGCCTGTTTCGGGAGGATCTGTTCTTCCGGCTGAACGTGGTGCCGATCCGGCTGCCGCCGCTGCGCGAGCGGACCGAGGATATCCCACATCTCGCCCGCCACTTCTTCACCGTCGCGGCCGCGGAAGGGCTGCCGCTGAAGCACATGGACACGAGTGCCCATGAACGGTTGAAGCGCTATCGTTGGCCCGGCAACGTCCGCGAACTCGAGAATCTCGTGCGTCGTCTCGCTGCGCTCTATCCGCAGGAGGTCATCACGGCGCCGCTGGTCGAGGTGGAACTCGGGCTGAACCGGCCGAATCCTATGGCCGCACCGACTTTCGACGCCGCGACCGGGACCCTGGGCGAAAAGCCGGACCTCTCCACCCTAGTCGAGGAGGGCGGTCTGATGGGGGCAGTGGAGCGCCACCTCGCGGATCTCTTCGCCAAGCATGGCGAAGATCTGCCGCCACCCGGTCTTTACCACCGGGTCCTGCGCGAGCTCGAAGTGCCGCTCGTGTCGGCCGCCTTGGCGGCGACACGCGGAAACCAGATCAAGGCTGCCGAGATGCTGGGACTAAACCGCAACACCCTGCGCAAGAAGGTGCGCGAGCTTGACATCAAGCTGATGCGCCTGCCGCGCTGAGGGTTCGCCTCCAAGATCGGTAGACGGGCTGGCCATCGCCCTGATTTTGTCGCAATGCAGCAACACTGCTGTATAAATACAACGGGCACCGAACCGAGAAGCGGGCCCGCACGGATACGGCATTCGGCATAGCCGGTTGTCGTCTTGGATGGACGCGCTTGACGGATCAGACAGGCAAGGACGCACCGGAGCACCTGCCGATCCGGCGATCCGACCGACGCTTCAGCCTCAAGGTTGCCCCGATCTTGGTCGGGCTCGCGCTGATCTCGGCCCTAGCGAGCTTCGCGGTCTTCACCGGCTACACACCGCTGTTTCCCACGGATCCAGTGGTTATCGACGTGTTCGTCGCGGACGGCATCATCGCCGGCCTTTTGTTCCTGCTCGTTGCCCTCGAAGCCTTCAAGCTGCTTGCCGCCTGGCGGGCCAAGCAGGCCGGCGCTCGTCTTCACGCCTACATCGTGGTCCTGTTCTCGATCACGGCCGCGGTTCCGGCCATCATCATGGCGGTGGTGGGCGCGGTCGCGCTCGATCGCGGCCTCTACCCGGCCTTCGTGGACGACGTGGGGCGCTTCATTGCCGAGACCAAGGACGCGGGCAAACTGATTCGCTCCAAACAATGCGATTCGCTGCAACGTGACGCCGATCTCGCGGCGTCCGATATCGAACGGGCACGGGTCGGATACAGCGATCGGAATTTCTTTCAGAACTATTTCGATTCACGGGTGCACTCGCTTGGTTTCACCACTGCCGTGATCATGGACCCCGCCGGGAAGGTTACGGAGCGCGTCGACACCGGACAGCCAGCACAGGTCATCAAGCCCAGCGCCGCCGACCTCGCCGGCGCACGGACCGGAGAGCAGGTTTGTTTCCGCCTGGATGGTGGCCGGAGCTTCGTGGTGCTCCGCTTCATGCCGAGTTTCAACAACAGTTTTCTCTATGTCGGGCGTCCCCTCGATCCGTTCACCATCGCGTTCCAGCAGCACGCCGAGGAACTCACCCAGCTTTTCAAGCTTTTCGACGCGTACCGGGGAAGGATCCAGGTCGCCTTCATCGTGATGTACAGCCTGCTGGCGCTCATCCTGCTCTTGTCGGCGGTCTGGCTCGGCCTGTCCTTTGCCAACGTCCTGGTGGCACCGATCCGGCGGCTCATCAACGCGACCGACCAGGTCTCGTCCGGTAACCTGTATGTCCAGGTTCCCGTCCGCCGCTCCGAGGGCGACCTCGCGCGCCTCGGCGAGACCTTCAACAGGATGATCTCGGACCTGCGCTTGCAGCAGAACCGGCTGATCGCGGCGCGCGAGACGATCGACGAGCGGCGGCTGTTCACCGAGGCGGTGCTGTCGGGCGTACCGGCCGCGGTGATCGGCGTCGACGCCAAGGGTGCCGTCACGGTCCTCAACCCGTCCGCCCAGAAGTTGCTCGATCAGTCGTCGACCGACGGTCCGGCGATCGGGCGTCCGCTCACGGCCGTGCTGCCGGAACTCGGACCGATCCTGACCGAGACCAAAGCGGGACGCCAGCGGTTGCAGCAGGGCCACATCACGCTGAGCCGAGGCAATCGCGAGCGCAATTTCAACGTCCGGGTGACGAGCGAGTTGTCCGCGAAGGCCGAACGCAACAACGTCGTCACGCTCGATGACATCACGGATCTTGTCACGGCCCAACGGACTTCGGCATGGGCGGACGTGGCCCGGCGTATCGCCCACGAGATCAAGAATCCGCTGACCCCGATCCAGCTGTCGGCCGAGCGGCTGAAGCGCCGCTACAGCCGCGTCATAACCGAGGGTCGCGACGTGTTCGACCAGTGCATCGATACGATCATCCGCCAGGTCGACGACATGAAGCGTATGGTCGACGAATTTTCCTCCTTCGCCCGCATGCCCAAGGCCATGCTGGCCGAGGACGATCTCGCGCAATGTGTAAGGCAGGCGGTGTTCCTGATGCGGGTCGGCCACCCCGACATCACGCTCGTCGAGGACCTGCCGACGCAGCCGCTCATGGTCCGCTTCGACCGGCGCCTGCTATCCCAGGCCTTGACCAACATCGTGAAGAACGCAACCGAAGGCGTCGCGGCGAGGGTCGCGGCGCAACCACCGGAGGCACGCGATCCGGGCCGCATCACCGTGACGCTCGCCAGTACGGCCGACGGGCAGGCCATCATCGACGTGATCGACAACGGCAAGGGGTTCCCCTCCGAGAACCGGCAACGCCTCCTCGAACCCTACATGACGACACGGAGCGAAGGGACGGGGTTGGGACTGGCGATCGTGTCCAAGATCCTCGAAGACCATGGTGGTGGCCTCGACTTGCTGGATGCCGAGGGCCACTCCGGTGCACATGTGCGCCTGCATTTTCCGATCGACGTCGCCGCTCCGCCCGAGGCCAATCGGGCGAGCCTCGCGGTCGTCGAGAAAGCTTGAGAACGTCAATGGCAACCGACATCCTGATCGTTGACGACGAAGCCGACATCCGCGAACTCGTATCCGGGATCCTGTCCGATGAGGGGCACGGCACCCGGACCGCCAAGGACGCCGATGACGCACTGGCGCTGGTGGCGGCTCGCCGGCCTCACCTCATGTTCCTCGACATTTGGCTCCAAGGCTCCCGGCTCGATGGCCTGCAGATCCTGGAAATCATCAAGGAGCAGCACCCGACCCTGCCGGTTGTGATGATCTCGGGCCACGGCAATATCGAGACCGCCGTCTCGGCCATCAAGCTCGGCGCCTACGACTTCATCGAGAAGCCGTTCAAAGCGGACCGGCTCGTTCTCGTGGCGGACCGGGCACTCGAAGCATCCCGCTTGAGGCGCGAGAACGTGGAGCTCAAGGTCCGGGCGCTCACGACCGACCGTGTTGTCGGCCGCTCGACCAGCGCCAACCAGCTCCGCCAGGTGATTGACAAGGTGGGCCCGGCCAATTCACGGGTGCTGATCGGCGGCGCACCCGGAACCGGCAAAGAGCTGACGGCCCGCATGATCCACCACGGATCCAGCCGCGCCACGTCACCTTTCGTGGTCATCAATGCTGCGACCATGCTGCCGGAGATGATGGAGGCCGAGCTTTTCGGCATCGAGGCAGCCGACGGTCGAAGCCGGAAGGTCGGCGCTCTCGAAGAGGCACACGGCGGAACGCTGTTCATCGACGAAGTGGCCGACATGCCGCGCGAGACGCAGAGCAGGATCCTGCGCGTGCTCGTCGACCAGAATTTCCAGCGCGTCGGCGGCACGTCGAGGGTCCATGTCGACGTCAGGATCATCTCGTCGACGAGCCGCGACCTGCTCGCCGCTATCGCCGAGGGGTCGTTTCGCGAAGACCTGTTTCATCGCCTGGCCGTGGTGCCGATCCGGGTGCCGGCGTTATCCGAACGGCGCGACGACATCCCCGAGCTGATCGCATTCTTCATGGAGCAGGTGTCGGCCAACACGGGGCTGCCGCGCCGCAAGATCGGCATCGACGCCATGGCGGTGCTCCAGTCGCACGACTGGCCCGGCAACATCCGTCAGTTGCGCAACAACGTCGAGCGATTGATGATCCTCGCTGCGGGCGATCCGGAAGCCGAGATCACGGCCGACATGCTCCCGTCCGAAATCGGCACATTGGTGCCGGCGACTCCCAATGGGGCAGGGGGGGAAAAGCTGATGAGCCTGCCGCTGCGCGAAGCCCGCGAGGTGTTCGAGCGGGAATACCTCGTGGCCCAGATCAGTCGTTTCGGCGGCAACATCTCCCGCACGGCCGAATTCATCGGGATGGAGCGTTCGGCCCTGCACCGCAAGCTGAAGTCGCTCGGCATCGATTGAGGAACGTCACCTGCTTTCCGGCCGAAGGGCGCCAGCTCCGCCGGGGGAGGGACGGTGACATCCGGTCGACGATACGATCCATCTGCTTCCGCATGGCGGGCCGGAGCCAAGTTTGTCTTGCGACTTCCCATTGTCTCTGCCTCTAATGCCGCAGGATGCAGGCGGTCCGGTTCGACGGGACGGCGTGCTTCAGGGCGTCCGGTTCGCCTGGAGTCCCGGAACACGCATGGCGACGATGGGCGTTGGAACGCCTTGGCCTGAGCCGTCGAGGTCAGGCCAAGGCGACCTGCTGCCGGTCGGACCCCAGCATTGAGACTGCGAACAGGCGGCGACGAGCAGTGGACAGGACCATGGCGGCTGAACGAACACAGAATCTTCAAGACACGTTTCTGAACTACGTGCGCAAGAACAAGGTCCCTCTCACGATCTTCCTGGTCAATGGAGTGAAGCTGCAGGGCGTTGTGACGTGGTTCGATAATTTCTGCGTGCTGCTGCGGCGCGATGGCCACTCGCAACTCGTCTACAAGCACGCCATATCAACCGTGATGCCGGGGCAACCCATTCAGATGTTCGAATCGCCCGAGGAAGCAATTCCGGCGACAATCGAGCGACGCTGACGATGCGGTTCGCGGAATTCCGGCAGGCCAGGACACGCGATTGAAGTCGATCGACAAGGACGGAAGCGACGCCGTCGAGAGGACGGAAGCCAAGGCAACCCAGACCTTGATCGTCGGGCCCTACCCGACCGGGAGGACGTCGCACAAGCGCGACGGACGCTCGCCCGAGGCTCGCATCACCGAGGCCGTTGCCCTTGGCGATGCGATCGATCTCGACGTCCGCGACAGTGTCGTGGTCAATCTCGGCACCGTCAGACCCGCAACGTTTCTGGGCAAGGGCAAGGTCGAGGAACTGGCGGAACGCTGCGAAGAACTCGGTATCGAGCTCGTGGTGATGGACTGCGCGCTGTCGCCCGTCCAGCAACGCAATCTCGAGAAGGCCTGGGGCGCCAAGGTCATCGACCGGACCGGCCTCATTCTCGAAATCTTCGGGCGGCGCGCCCGCACCAAGGAAGGCACGCTCCAGGTCGAACTCGCGCATCTCGCCTATCAGAAGTCCCGGCTGGTTCGGTCCTGGACCCATCTCGAGCGGCAGCGGGGCGGCTTCGGCTTCCTGGGCGGCCCTGGCGAAACGCAGATCGAAACGGACCGGCGCCTGATCGAGGAACGCATGGCGCGGATCGAGCGCGACCTCGACCATGTCAAGCAGACCCGCGCCACGAACCGCAAGACCCGGGTGGACGTGCCGTTCCCGACCGTGGCGTTGGTCGGCTACACCAATGCCGGAAAATCGACGCTGTTCAACCGTCTGACACGCTCGGCCGTCCTCGCCGACGACATGGTCTTCGCGACGCTCGACCCGACCATGCGGCTTCTCAGGCTTCCGCACGGCGGCAAGGTGATCCTGTCCGACACGGTCGGTTTCATCTCGGACCTGCCCACCATGCTGGTTTCAGCCTTTCGGGCGACACTGGAAGAGGTCGTATCGGCCGACGTGATCCTGCATGTGCGCGATGTCGCCCATGAGGACACGCAGGCGCAGGGCGCCGATGTGGTGGCGATCCTGCACGAGCTCGGCGTCGATGCCGAGGACCGAGGGCGGGTGATCGACGTGTGGAACAAGGCGGACCTGCTCGATTCCGACCGGCTGCAGGCGATACTGGATGCAGCGGAAGGTCGGCGGTTGGATGAGCGGCCCGCCGTCGCGTCGGCCCTAACCGGCGATGGCCTCGGGGGCCTGCTGGCCAGCATCGAAGGCCGGCTCGCAGCCCACAGTACCTCATTGGCGCTGCGCCTAGAGCCGAGCGACGGACGGTCTTTGAACTGGCTGTACGAGAGCACGGAGATCCTGTCCCGTGTGGACGACGGGGACGGTACGATCCATCTCACGATCCGGGTTCCGCCGGATCGTCTGCAGCGTGTGCAGAACCGCTTCCCCCACGCCGAACTCATGGCGGTGTAAGGGCAAGGCGGTTTCGGTCGGATTCGGGACGTCAACGCTCCAGTGCCTTGGCTTCGCTCCAGAGCGCCTCCATGGAGTCGAGGTCGGCGACGCCGAGTCTCATGCCGCGCGCCTCCAGTGTCGTCTCGATGTAGCGGAAGCGGCGCTCGAATTTGCGATTGGTCGAGCGGAGCGCTGCCTCTGGATCGACACCGGCGTGACGGGCCAGATTCGTGACCGCGAACAGCAGGTCACCGATCTCGTCGGCCAAGGCGGTCGGATTCCCGAATGCCGCCTCGACCTCCGAGGCTTCCTCCCGGACCTTGGCCAGCACGGCGCGGGGATCGTCCCAATCGAAACCGACAGCGGCCGCCTTGGCCTGGAGCTTGACGGCGCGGGGCAGGGGAGGAAGACCCGCGCCCACCTCGGATAAGAGCCCCGAGCTGCCCTGCTCGGCTCGCGCGCTGCCGGTCGTTACGTCATCGGCTTGCCGGGTCTGGTCCCGGGCCGCGCGCTCGGCCTTCTCCTGGAGCTTGATTGCGGCCCAGATCGCCTTCACCTCATCGGGCGAGAGGTCGCGCTTCTCGCTGAAGATATGCGGATGACGACGGACCAGCTTGGTCGTGACGGCCTCGACCACGCCACCGAAATCGAAGCTGCCCTCCTCCTCGGCGATCCGGGCCTGGAAGACGACCTGGAGCAGAAGGTCCCCGAGTTCCTCGCGCAAGTCCTCCCGGTGGCCGCGCTCGACAGCGTCCGCGACCTCGTAGGTTTCCTCGATCGTATAGGGGACGATGGACGCGAAGGTCTGGGCGAGGTCCCACGAACAGCCCGTTTGGGGATGGCGTAGCGCCGCCATGATCTCGAGGAGCCGGGAGATGTCGCAGGACGGCGTCATGAGGTGCCTGGATCCGGAGCGGCGGGGCGACATGGAAATGCCCGCGGGGAGGATCCGCGGGCACAGGCCGAACGACTGCTCCAGTTCGTGCCCAGGTGAGGACCGGGCACGAAGGATGGTGGGCTCAGCTCACTCGACCGAAATCGAAAGAGCCTCGCGTCCCTTCGGCGTGTCGACGACCCGCATGGACACGGGCTGGCCTTCGGCCAGGTGGGACAAGCCGGCCGGACCCAGGATCGAGATATGGACGAAGACGTCCTTGCCGCCGTCGTTGCTCGACACGAAGCCGAAGCCCTTGGTATCGTCGAACCACTTGACCTTGCCGGAAACCTGGATGGCCGTGGACGGGTCGGGCGCGCGGCGCGGTGGCCGCGGGCTGTCGAAAGATCGCTGAGGCGCGCGCTCGACGGCGCCCGCGGTATCGACCTCGAGCACACGCGTGACCTGGGCGCCTTTGGCCCCGTTACCCACCATCACCTTGAGCTTGGCGCCGGGAGGTACGGTCTCGTAGCCGGCGGACTGAATGGCGCCGATGTGCAGGAAGGCATCGCCCGCCCCGTTCGACAGCTCGACAAAACCGAAGCCCTTATCGGCCTTGAACCATTTCACGACGGCATCGACGGTGGGGCCGGCCGGAGGGGCAGCCATCATGTCGCCACCGCCGCCGAAACCGCCGGGTGCACCGCCGCCGAACGGGCGCGACGCAGGGCGGGACGGGCGGGACTCGTAGGGTGACGACGGCATGTCGTCGTCGAAGCCCCGCTTCCTCGGTCCCCGGAAATCTTTACCTTTGCTCATGTCGCCAGCTCGTCTTTGCCTTCAACCCAACCGCCGTACCTCGTGACCATGGCCCCGACCCGACGTCGACGCATGTGTGATCACGCATTCCAACCCTGCAACGTCCGTTGCAGGCCTACCGTGCAATCGGGGCCGCGCGTTCGATGACGCGATCCCTGACCAAAGCGAGCCGCCTTGGCATCGCATCTATCCCGTCATCATCACCGGGCTCGATGCGATCCGCGCGCCGTACCCGGTCCGCTCGAGATCCGGCGAACGAGGCACGGACAAAGCCGAACCCACGTCTCCAGAGGACGCTACCGCATTTCGCCAGCCTTCGCCACCGCTATTCCGGCGCGAAATCAGGGCTTTTGGAGCCGAGTTCAGATGATCCGGCGCTCAAGGCTTGGCGGCAACGATGCGAGACCGCCGAGGGGCGGACCGCGGGGTGACGGGCTTGAGCATGGCCCACACAGGGCAGGGTGCAGCTATAAGGTAATTCGCATAATGCATATTATGGAATGCACGTGATCGTCTCGAACCTGCCGGCTTCAGCGCCAGGTTTTTCATGGTGTCACCGGGCCGCGATCGCCGCGCGGTACGGGATCCCAGGCCGCGATCGCGGAATGCCGGATGCCGGGCGCTGGCGTGTGACCATGATGAGCGTGCCCGCAATCGGTGTCGAAACCCTGAACCGGTACCCGTCGGCCGCACTTTCAACATCGGTACCGGGGTAGGGTGGACCCCTGCCCCGATCCCTGCCCGGCCCGGCTTGCCAGGCACGACACCGCGTGCACGAGGCGATTGTCGACCCGTTCCGACGAGCCCCGCCGCTGGAGCGCCTCATGCAGGCCCACCTCGAGCGGCTGGGTCCGCCGCCCTTCGATGCCGCGACCATGCTTTCGCGGCGCGCATCCAGGACAGCCTCTCGCCCGAGGACATCGCGGCCGCTTACGAGAGGTTCGGCGCCATGCCGCGCCAGGGCCAGACGCTCTGCGACACGATCTTGCCGCTCGGCAGCGGCGACGGCGCCTCGGTCGGCTCCACCGACGTCGGCACCGTGAGTTGGGTGGTGCCGACCGTACAGATGCGCGGCGCCACCCACGCCATCGGCACGCCGGGCCATTCCTGGCAGGTGGTGGCTCAGGGCAAGACCCCTGCCGCCCACAAGGGCACCATCCACGCCGCCATGATCATGGCATCGACCGCGGCCGATCTCCTGGCCGATCCGGCCCTGATCGCGGAAGCCACAACCGACCACCGCGCTCGGCTGGCCGAGACGCCCTTCGTCAATCCGATTCCCGACGACGTCGAGCCGCCGCTCGTGCAGGCCCGCTGTGGGCAGGACTTCGCCGGGATTCCCTCTCGCCATGAAGGGATCACGCCATAGAACGGGCAGGTAGCACGGTTCATGGTACGGACCGGAAACGCGCTTACGCCGCGGTGTCGATCCAGAGAAGCCCGTGAGGCCGACGTTGCGGCGCCACTCGCCGACGCGAGCCTTCCCGAGTGCCCCCGTGAGCCGCGCCGTCACGGCTCGACGATGGGCCTGTGCGGCTGCACGTGGCGCGGGATGTGGCCGGTTGCTCGGGGATCAATCACGATGACGTCGTGCGTGCGGAACGGCACGAAGCCTTGCCGCCGGTAGAGGGCCAGCGCCGCCGGGTGGTCGAGGTCGCAGGTATGCACCCAGACCCGCCTCGGGCCGGCCGACCAGGCCTTGTGCAGGGCGAACCGCAGCAGCCAGGGCCCCAGCCCATGGCCGATGAAGCTCGGCATGAGCCCGAAATAGCTGAGTTCCACCTCGCCGGCGACGCGACGGTCGAGTTCGGCGAAACCGGCCGGCTCACCATCCGCGACCAGCAACCAGAGTTCGTTCCGGGGATGCTGAACCGTTTCGGCGATCGACGCGTCGCTCCAGCGCCGCCGCGCGCCCCAGAGCCAGGCCTCGCCCACAGTATCGTAGAGGAACCGGTAGAAGGCCACGCTCGGCTCGACCACGAGGTCGACGCGGGTACCGCGAGGCATCGTGGGCGCCATCATGGCGCCGGGCGGGCAGGCGAACATTTCGAGCGACGTCACGGCTTCGCGCAGGTAACCGGGCGAAACGGCGCCGTGCTCGGCCTGATCCGGCATGGTCATGGGGCGAAAGGCAGGGCCATGCCGTCATAGGCCGGCTCGACGCCGGGCGGCAGCTCTGCCCTGAGCTTTGCGTAGTCGAGATCGGTGTGCAGGTTGGTCAGCACCGCCCGCCTCGGCTTGAACCGGGCGATCGCATCGAGGGCTTCGCGCAAGGAGAAGTGGCTGGGGTGGGGTTTGTGGCGTAGCGCGTCGATGATCCACAGGTCGAGGCCTTCGAGGGAGCCCTCGCTCTCCGGCGGGATGCCGTTAAGGTCCGGCGTGTAGGCGACGCCACCGACCCGCAAGCCCAGCGCGTCGATCTCGCCGTGGTCGAGCCGGAACGGCAGCATGACGATCGACCCGCCTGCCCCCGTGAAGGCTCGCTCTTCACCGGCCGTCAGCCGACGTTCGTCGAGGAGCGGTGGATAGAGACTGCCCGCGGGCGTGCGGAACACATAGGCGAATTTCTCGGTGACGTCGCGCGACGTTGCCGCATCCATGTGGACCTCGATGCGGCGGTGCATGTTCAGCACCAGAGGCCGAATGTCGTCGATGCCGTGGGTGTGATCGGCGTGGGAATGTGTGAGCACCACTGCGTCGAGACTGTCGAGGCCGGTGGACAACAATTGCTGGCGGAGGTCGGGCGACATGTCGACGAGGACGCGCGTCGCGCCCGACGTGTTGCGGCGTTCGACCAGGATCGAGCAGCGCAGGCGGCCGTTGCGCGGGTTCGCCGGGTCGCAGGCCCCCCACCCCTGCCCGACCCTCGGAACGCCACCCGAGGATCCGCAACCCAGGATCGTGATGGTGCCGCTGTCGCGGGCGCCGCTTTCCAGAATCCCGGTCATGCCGCGACAGCCACACGAGGCGGCAGCTTGCCGAACAGCCGGTCCACGTTGCGGCTCGTCTCTGCCGCGAAGGCGACCGGATCCAGCCCCTTGATCTCGGCCAGCACGCGCGCGGTTTCCCCCACGAAGGCGGGCTCGTTGCGCTTGCCGCGATACGGCACCGGCGCCAGGAAGGGCGCGTCAGTCTCGACCAGCATGCGGTCGAGCGGCACCTCGCGGGCGATGTCGCGCAATCCTTCCGAGTTCTTGAACGTCACCACGCCCGAGAAAGAGATGAAGAGACCGAGGTCCAGCCCCGTGGCGGCCAGGGCCGGCGACGAGGTGAAGCAATGCAGCACCCCTGTGAAACGCCCCTGCCCCATCTCGTCGCGCAGGATGGCCGCGACATCGTCGTCGGCCTCCCGGGCGTGGATGACGAGCGGCAACCCGCTCGCGCGCGCCGCCGCGCTGTGGGTGCGGAACACGCGGGCCGCGACGTCGCGCGGCACCTCGTCGTAATGGTAATCGAGCCCGGCCTCCCCGATGCCCACGCATTTCGGGTGACGAGACAGCGCGACGAGGCGCTCGGCAGGCACGTCGGGCTCCTCGGCGGCCTGATGCGGGTGGGTGCCGACCGTGAAGAATACGTCCTCGAAGCGCTCGGCGATGTGCGCCAATTCGGCGTGGCGCGCGACCCGGGTCGAGATCGTGATGATGCGGCCGACGCCGGCCGCGCGGGCACGCGCCACCACGGCATCGAGTTCGGGCGCGAACTCGGCGAAATCGAGATGGCAGTGGCTGTCGGTGAGCATCAGGGCACCGCCGTGATGGCGGCCGGGCCTGCCTCCGGGTCGACGTAGCGCGGGAAGATCACGCTCGGCGGCGGCAGCACCGTGCCGGGCACGAGGCGGTGCTCGGGGCCGAACTCGCCGAAGCTGCGCGCGCCGCCGTCGATGCCAAGCAGGTCGAGCAGCTTGCTCATGGCGGTCGGCATGACGGGCTGCACGAGCAGTGCCACCTCGCGCAGCACCTCGGCCGTGACGTAGAGAACCGTCGCCATGCGGGCGGGGTCGGTCTTGCGCTTGATCCAGGGCTCCTCGGCGGTGAAGTAACGATTGGCGGCGCCGACCACGCGCCAAGCCTGGCCGAGATAGTCGTGCGGCGCGAACTGGGTCATGGCGGCGCGCCCGCTTTCGAGCAGCGCGTCGGCCTCGGCCAGCATCTCGCGATCGGCGGCCGTGAACGCGCCGGGCGCCGGCACCGCGCCGCCGCAATTCTTGCCGATCATCGACAGCGATCGCTGGGCGAGGTTGCCCAAGTCGTTGGCCAGGTCCGCGTTGATGCGGCCCACGATGGCCTCATGCGAGTAGTTGCCATCCTGGCCGAACGGGACCTCGCGCAGGAAGAAGTAGCGCAGGGCGTCGACGCCGTAATGCCCGGCCAGTGTCGCGGGCGAGATGACGTTGCCGACCGATTTCGACATTTTCTCGCCGCGGTTGAACAGGAAGCCGTGGACCACGACATGGCGCGGCAGCGGCAGCCCGGCCGACATCAGGAAGGCGGGCCAGAACACGGCGTGGAAGCGGCTGATGTCCTTGCCGATCACATGGGCATCGGCCGGCCAGTATCGGGCGCGCGGATCGTCCGCGTCCGGGAAGCCGGTTCCCGTCAGGTAGTTGGTCAGCGCGTCGACCCAGACGTACATGACGTGCTTCGGATCCCCCGGCACGGGCACGCCCCAATCGAAGGTCGTACGGCTGATCGACAGGTCCCTGAGGCCGCGGCTCACGAAGCTAGCGACTTCGTTGCGGTACTTCTCCGGCGTGACGAAGTCGGGATGAGCGGCATAATGCGACAACAGCCTGTCGGCATAGGCGGACAGTTTGAAGAACCAGCTTTCCTCCTCGACCCATTCGACCGGCGTGCCGGTCGGGGCCAGGCGCGTGCCATCGGGGTCCTCCACGAGGTCGGCCTCGTCGTGGTAGGCCTCGTCGCGGACCGAGTACCAGCCCTGGTAGCGCGACAGATAGATGTCGCCGCGCTCGGCCATGCGCCGCCAGACCGCCTGGGCCGCATCGCGGTGCCGCACCTGCGTGGTGCGGACGATGTCGTCGGTGTCGACGTCGAGGAGCCGGCTCATGGCGCGGAACTGTCCGGCTGTACGATCGGCCAGCGCCTGCGGGGTCAGGCCTTCCCGTGCCGCCGTCTGCTGCATCTTCTGCCCATGCTCGTCCATCCCCGACAGGCACAGCACGTCGTAGCCGTCGAGCCGCTTGAATCGGGCGATCGCGTCGGTGGCGATCCGCTCGTAGGCGTGGCCGATGTGGGGAGGCCCGTTGGCGTAGGGAATCGCCGAGGTGACGGAGAATGTTGGGCGCGGGGCCATGGATGGTGTTCCGCCGGAGATCAAAGCGCGCGCGTGGCCTGCGCGAGTTCCGCGAATGTCGAGAACAGGAAGGATTTCTTGTCGAGATTGAGGGCCAGCGTGTCGCGCGCCGAGCGGCGGATCTTCTCCCATACCTCGGCCAGGGGTGCAAGACGACGCAGGTTGCGGGCTTCTGTTTCGTCGAGGCCCGCGCCGGCGTCGAGCTTGCCGTGCAGCCACTCCAGCACGGCGCCGACCAGAAGCTCGAAATCGTCGTCGTCGGTGCCGATCCGGTCGGCCAGGCGGTGCAAATCGCGCCAGTCGACCTCGGGCAGCCGCGCGAGAAGCCGGGCCGTGTCGCGGTCGAGCGCGAGCCGGTCGCCGCCGAGGAAGTGGAGTGCTCCCTTGACCGAATGAGCGGCCCGCCGCGCCGCCTGCTCGAGCACGTCGGGCTCGGCCGTCGACCAGGGAGGTCCAAGCCCGGCCAGCGCCGCGGTCGCATGGTCGAGGCGGAGCGGCTCCAGGACCAGCAGGCGACACCGCGAGCGCAGCGTCGCCATGACCTGGGCGGGATGGTGCGCGATGACCAGGAACAGCGACCGGGAGGGCGGTTCCTCGATCAACTTCAGGAGCGCGTTGGCGCTGTTGCGGTTGAGGTCCTCGGCACTGTCCAGGATGCAGATCCGGTACCCTCCGGCCCGCGCGGCCTGCCGGAACAAGCCGGACGCGCGGCGCACCTCGTCGACCCTGATCTCGCTGTAGAACTTGCCGGTCTTCTCGTTCCAGGCCCGGCGCAGGACCGCGACGTCGCCGGGGGCGCCGGACGCGATGCTCGACGATGCGGGATGGCGACTCGGGACCGAAAGGTCGGTGGCGTCGAGCACGGCCTGCGAGCCAGGGTCCGGATTGGCGAGGAGAAAGCGGGCGAAACGCCAGGCCAGCGTGGCCTTGCCGGTGCCCTCCGGACCGCCGAGCAGCCAGGCATGGTGCAACCGCCGCGCCCGGAAACTGGCGAGCAACTCCGCCTCGGCCCGGGCCTGGCCGAACAGGTGCTGCGTCTCGCGCGGATGCGGCGCCCCCTCGACCCTGTCGCTCTCGGGCACGGTGTCCCCGGCCTTCATGCCGCACGTGGCCCTTCGCCGGGCCGGGACACGGGGTTGCCGCCGCGCAGAGCAGGAAAGCGCGCCAGGACGATGAGCCAAATGGTCCTGGCCAGTTCGTCGGGCGGGCGCGAGGCGTCGAGAACGAGGCAGCGTTCGGGCTCACGCTCGGCATTGTCGAGGAACCCCCGTCGCAGCCGGTCGTGGAAGTCACCCCCTTCGCGCTCGAAGCGATCGGCCGGCGCGTCGGCGCCGCGCCGCGCGCCGGCCCGGGCGAGCCCGGTCGCGGCGTCGAGGTCGAGCACCAGCGTCAGGTCCGGCCAGACATCGCCGACGACCACCTGCTCGAGCCTGGCCAGCAAGGCCGCGTCGACGTGGCCGAGGGTGCCCTGGTACACCCGGGTCGAGTCGATGAAGCGGTCGCAGACCACGAAGGTGCCGCGCTCCAGCGCCGGGCGGATCGTCACTCCGATATGGTCGAGCCTCGCGGCCGAGAACATCAAGGCCTCGGCCACCGGGCCGAGCGGCCTCACGGCGCCCGAGAGAAGGGCGTCCCGGATCCGTTCCGCACGCGGCGATCCGCCGGGCTCGCGCGTCGCGATGGCCGCGCTACCAGCCGTCCGAAGACGCTCCACGAGCAGCCGAACCTGCGTCGATTTCCCGGTCCCCTCGCCGCCCTCGAAGGTGATGAAGCCACCGAGGTGAGGTCCGCCGCTCCCGAGGCTCACGGATGCCGAAAGTTCTGACGGATGACCGCGCCGCCGAGTTCGAGGCCGGCGTCTAGGGCGCGTCGGGGAAGCGAGCCCACCGAGACGTCCTCGGCGGCCTGAAGCGGCAGCGAGAGGATCTCGGTCCCGTCGCGGAAGATCTTCAGCGACGCCACCTGGGCGCCCTTGGCGAGTGGCGCCGACAGGGGGCCCGTATAGGTGATCTTGCCCGAAAGCTTCTCGCCCGCGCCGCGCGGCACGAGCAGCCTCACGGGCTTGCCGGCCACCAGCGGGACCTCGGTCGAGGAACCCCCGTAGACCCGGGCGGCGCCCACCACCTCGTCGGCAGCGTAGAGTTCACGGGGTTCGAAGGCGCGGAACCCCCAGGTGATGAGTTTGAACGCCTCGTTCTGTCGATCGCGCGCCGTGCGCAACCCGTTGACCACGACGATGAGTCTCTGCCCGTTCTGCACCGCGGAGCCCACGAGGCCGTAGCCGCTTTCCTCGATGTCGCCCGTCTTCAGCCCGTCCGCCCCGATGTTCATGGTCAGCAGAGGATTGCGATTGAGCTGACGCACCTTGTTCCAGGTGAACTCGCGCTCGCCGAAATACCGGTAGAGATCCGGGTAGGTGCGGATCACGTAATTGGCCAGCAGCGCCATGTCGCGCGGCGTCACCTTCTGGTTCGGGTCACCCCTGCCCCAGGGGTTGGCGAAGATCGACTTCGTCATGCCGATCTCGCGGGCGCGGCGGTTCATCAGCGCGGCGAAACTCCCCTCCGATCCGGAAATCCCCTCGGCCAGCGTGATCGCGGCGTCGTTGCCCGACTGCACCACGAGGCCCTGAATCAGATCCGCGATCGAGACGCGGCTGTTCACGACCAAGAACATGGTGGACCCGCCGGATTTGGCGCCACCGCTCCGCCAGGCATTCTCCGACACCAGGAAGGTATCGTCGAGCTTCAACCGGCCCTCCTTGATCTCCCGGAACGTGATCTCCGCGGTCAGGATCTTGGTGGTCGAGGCCGGCGCCATGAGCCCGTCGGCGTTCTTCTCGAACAGGACGCTGCCCGTGTCGGCGTCCATCAACAGGGCAAAGGGCGCGATGGTCTGGAAGGACTCGGCCGCACGCGCCGGGGCCTTGGCCAAGCACCAGCACAGCACGGTCAGCAGAACCGACCGCAAAATCGTCGTCGACACGGGTCGCTCTCGCCTCCGCCAAGGCCGGCACACCGGCCGTACCGCGCTTCATTCTAGCGGCCCGCCGCCCGAATGCCAGCGGTCGTGAGGCCTCGCTCTCGGCCATACACCGACGCGATCGCTTCGGAACGCATGGTACCTCGTCGAGACCAGGCCTATGGGGCCGCGCCTGCTTGGAGGCTCAGCGCGTGTCGTCGCCCCCGGCTGCGTGATCCTGCGGCAGGGCGGGCCGGCGCCGCGGCGCGGCGAAGCTGATCGCGTCGGCTTGGGAATCGGATTGCCCCGGTGAAGCGAAGAGCGGACCCGAGGGCGTCATGTTGGCGGTCGGGCGACGGGCGATCCGCGCAGGTTCCGGCCGTGCAGAAACCGCGAGGATGGCGGCGGAACGCGGATCCCGGGGCTTGTCACGAAAGAGCCCCGCGCCGCGCAACGACGTCCACGGGTCCTGCTGCGGGTTGCTCGGCACGGTCCTGCCCCGCATCCGGCCGGTCGGCGGGACGGGCACGATCGCCTGTCGTGGCGAGGGTTGGACGGGCCATGCAGGCACGCTCGGCGGCGGCGTTTCGGCGACCTGATCGGCCAGCACGACACCCGCGAGCTGCGCCGGGCCGCCATCGGTCCTGAGCGAGGCCGTCAGCTTGTCGTCGTCGGAGCCCGCCAGGCTGGCCCGGCCGATATAGTCCACGCGGATCCGCGCCGTGCCCTCGCCCTTGAAGTCGAGCGCCTCGGCGACCCGCTGCGACACATCCATGACGCGGCCGCCATGATAGGGTCCGCGGTCGTTGACCCTCACGATCATCGAGCGATCGTTCTTGAGATTGGTGACGCGCACGTAGCTCGGCAACGGCAGGGTGGGATGGGCGGCCGAGATGGAACGCTTGTCGAATATCTCGCCGTTCGCGGTTCGACGGCCGTGGAAGGCGTCACCGTACCAGGACGCCGTGCCCACCACCGAGTAACCCCGCGGATTGGGGTTGGGAACGAAGCTACGGCCGCCGATCGTATAGGGCCGGCCCACGAGATAGCCACCGCCACCACGTGGTACGGGCTGACCGTCGTCGACCACGCGCGGACTGGCCCACACGCCGAGGATCGGATCGAAATAGCGGCCTGCGCCGGGGCCTCCGGCCGCCGTGCGGACGGGTTGCGCCGCGCAGCCTGCGAGGACCAGGGCGCAGGCCACGACCGTGCATGAAGTGGCAAAGCCCGGCAGGGACACGACACGCAGTATGGGCTTCACTCCAGCGACCGCGGCGACCAACGACTGAATGACCTTCGCGGACCCGGATCATGACGCCGACGACCCGAGCGGGACCTGCGCCGCCAGGCTGCCGCGGCCCGACGGGTCACGGAGACGAATGGCCGGGTCGACCCGTCACTGCCTGGCATATACGACCGCGCTTGCTTTCCGAAGGGTTAACGGCATTGGCGTGTGGGACGACATCCAAGCGGTCCCCTGCCCTCGTTTCGCCCCCTGAATGAGGTCGAATTACGGCACAGCTCACGTTTCGGAAGCGTCGGCCGGGGAAGCCGGTGGACCGAGTTGGCTGCAGCGGTCCTGGCTGCCGGGCGTGACCGCGGGGGTGTCTTCCGACAGCAAGCCGCGCAAATGCGTCCTGAGGATCTTTCCGGCCGGATTGCGCGGGAGCATGGCGGGCGAGAACGCGATCCGCACCGGCACCTTGAAGGCCGCGATGCGCCGCGCCACGAAGGCCCGGATCTCGCCCTCGCTCGCCGCCGCGCCCTCGGCCAAGGTGACGACGGCGCCGGGCTCTTCGCCGAGGGTCGGGTGCGGGATGGGAAGCACGACGGCGTCGACGACGGCCGGGTGCTCGAATAGTGCGTTTTCGACCTCGACGCAGTAGATGTTCTCGCCGCCCCGGATCATCATGTCCTTGATCCGGTCCACGATGGTGATGAATTGTTCCGCATCCATGCGGGCGAGATCGCCGGTCCGCATCCAGCCGGCCGAGAAGGTTTCGGCATCGGCGTCCGAGCGGCGCCAGTAGCCCCGCACCAGATTGGGTCCTTTCACGAGGAGTTCGCCCACCGTGTCGGGCGGCATCGTCGCGCCCGCGGCATCGACGATGCGGACTTCGCAAACGGGCAGCGGCGGCCCGCAGCTCTCGGGTCGGTTCTCGTAGTCCTCGGCCATGTGATGCGTGAAGGTGGCGGAGGTCTCGGTCATGCCCCAGCCCGTCGCGGGGCTGGCGCGAGGAAACGCTGCCTTGATGGCGCGCACGAGATCGCCGGCCGCCGGCGCGCCGCCATAGGTGACGTTCTCGAGGCTCGACAGGTTTCGCCCTCGCTCGCCGGCTCTCGCCGCGAGTTCCCAGGCGATGCTCGGGACGCCCCCCGCGCTCGTGCAGCGCTCGCGCTCGATCAAATCCAGCGCGGCCCCGACGTCCCACCGGTGCATGATCACGAGCTTCTGGCCGCGCCATAGCGCGTTGCCCAGGGTCGCGTGGCAGCCCGTGACGTGGAACATCGGGATCGCCATCAGCGAGGCTCGCTGCGATGCAGCGGGGTCGGGCTGCGGCACGGGCTCGCCGCGGCGCAGGCAGCTCCGGGCCGCCGAATAGCCGTAAGCCATCACGGTCGACGCGGCGGCGCGGTGCGATCCGACCGCGCCCTTGGGCTGCCCGGTCGTGCCGGACGTGTAGAACAGCGTGGCGTCGTCCTCGGGGTCGAGCGCCAGGTCCGGCACGGTGCGATCGGGCAGGTCGCCCCAGCCCGCGACGGTTCCGATGACCTCCTCCAGTGGCCGGATTCGCGGATGGTCGATCCCCGACACGGCGCGGGTCACGAACACGCGCCGCAGAGCCGGGGAGTCCGTCGAATGCGGGCGCAGCCGCTCGAGGCGCTCGCCGTCGACCATCGCCACGACGGCACCGGAATCCGCAATGGCATAGGCGA
>JAABUY010000479.1_pt1 | contig 68872 bp, 51 predicted proteins | sample 5560271 | NCBI WGS metagenome assembly JAABUY01 (sample SAMN10711886, study PRJNA513374) | rock metagenome | isolation source: Antarctica rocks | place: Antarctica: Victoria Land, University Valley | reverse complement strand
TCTGAAAGATGTAAACAATACTGCTGAAGTGATGTGATGAGATCTTATAGACACTATAAGAATGATGATTAAAGACTGAACTTCAGATTGATGCAAAAATTCTTGCTGTATAAAGTAACAATAAAATGAAGTTGAAGTTTATTCTAAATGATTAATGCAAATCTCTTAACATTACACTGCAATACACAGTGTTCTATATGTCAATTCAGAATGACATTGCTGAAAGAATTATCTGAATCACTGAGAACTTAGTGTGCATCATAATTAAAGAAATATAACTGTTGTTAGATATATAACTCACGATAGCTGTGCTATTAGTGTGGTGCCACCTTTTAACAGGTTATGAGCCCGGGTTAGTGTGTGATAACTTGCGTAAAGTGGCGCCTAGGCCACCTCTGCCGGTGGTTCAAGTCCATGGTGAGGGAGTAAGTCCAAAAGGTCACGAGTTTGAACCGCCGTCTGCGCGCACCCTTTACACCTGCGGGTCGGTTGCGGGCCGATCGCGGGTTAGGGGGAGTGTTAGATATATAACCCACGATAGCTATGCTATTAGTGTGGTGCCACCTTTTAACAAATAAGTAGATAACTCTTAAGAAAGCTTTTATTAATGTAAAGTTATTTATCAATTACATTTATATATAAGAATGCAAATGCTACAGCTACATTGATCTTAAGTTATTATTTGAAGATAGATGCAACAAATTCATAAATTAAGAATAAGTAAGAGTCTTCATAAACTACATTGAGAAAATTATAAAGCAGTATTAGCTTTAAGCTTCAGATCTTAAATACATCATTAAGAATTATGCTGTAAAGTTTACTGAAAGTGAGAAGAAAGATGCTGTTGATTTTAGACTGTAATGATAGATATTAAATGTTCTTTTGTGTTAGATATATAACTCACAATAGCTGTGCTATTAGTGTGGTGCCACCTTTTAACAGGTTATGAGCTTAAGTTAGTGTGTGATAACTTGTGTAAAATGGTGCCTAGGCCATCTCTGCTGGTGGTTCAAGTTCATGATGAGAGAGTAAGTTCAAAAGGTCATGAGTTTAAACTGCTGTCTGTGCGCACTCTTTACACCTGCAGGCTGGTCACGGGCTGATTGTGAGTTAAAGAGAGTGTTAGATATATAACTCATGATAGCTGTGCTATTAGTGTGGTGCCACCTTTTAACATTTTGAATAAAAGACTTATTGAATATTTATAAAAAAAGTCAATCATTGTGAAGATTATAGCTTCAGATTAAACACTCATGACTTAGAACAGTAAGATGCAGTTTAACTTAATTATAATTAAGATTAACAAGTCTTAAGATAAACAACATGAGATCAAGTTGACTGCAGTTAATCTAGATGAATTGTTAGATGAGAAGATTAACATTAATTAAGTTAAAATGATGATATTTAAAGAAGTCAGAACCTTTCTGTGTGTTAAGATTCTAAAATGAAAGAGAGATGACAATGATGACAATTAAGATGTGAATGAGCTCTTAATCAAAATATTAAGAATTATACTGATACTTATAGTGTTCTTTACAGACAAAGAAGATTCTATAATCAGATCTGACATTTCAATATCTGTTATCTATGCTGAAGCAGTGAGAGACTCAATCTGAGAAGAAATGTAAAAGAATGTTATTTATGTAGAGTTGACAGCCTTAATGATAAATGAAATATGAGAAGAGACTGTGTCATTAAGAAAAGTTAACATTATAATTAGTAAATAAGTTTTTAAACTTAAGCTAAACATTAATGAATTCTTAAATAAGCTCAAGACAAGACTTGTGACAAGAGACTTCTCATAGACATATAGTGTTAATTATAAAAATATTTTTGCTTTCATTATTAAATTTAACACTCTGTGAATCTTTCTGATTATCATTGCACTCAAGAATCTAAAGTGTCATCAAGTAAATGTCAATAATATCTTCATGAAATTCTTTCTGAAGAAAACAATTTATATAACATTTTCTTCTGAAATCAATGTTACATCTAATCATATTCTGTATATACTGTGCAGTCTTTATAATCTTAAGCAAGTCACACAGAACTGACATAAATAATGTATCACTGAATTATTTAAATTAAGTTTTCATTAAAGCAAGACTGACTTCTGTCTTCTTCTTTACAGCATTAAAAGAATTATGCTACTTCTTTATGTAAACAATATTATTATGACTTCAACAAATCTACTATACATTCTCTGATTTAAGCAAGCTCTTATGAACATGTTTAAAGTTAAGAACTTAAGAAAGACACAGAAAATTCTCAGCATTTAAATTATATATAACTGCAAAATGAGAATTCTGCACCTGAATCAGACTCACTACATAAATAAGATATTAAAGAATCTTTATATGCAATCTGACAAGCACAGAGTCATCAACATTTCATTTAATAAATATAATGTTTTTTGTCTTGTCAGTTTAACTGATCAAAGAATAGATTAAAGACAGTATTAATAGATAATTGAAAATCTAATGTATGCAGCAATTTATATTTAATTAAACATCATCTTCACACTAAATTAATTAAGTCAATATCTTAATGATTCTGCAGAGCATCATGAACATACATTTAAGAAACTACTGCAGTACATAAAATCAATCATTAATCTCAGCATCATGTACAGCTTTAGTGAAAGTCAAGTAATGCTTAAATACTTTGACTTTAATTATGCTTTAAACAAGCAGAATCAGAAATTAATTCTAAAGTGCATCTATATGTTTAAAGATGAATTAGTGTTGTGAATAAGCTAAAAGCAGAAGTTTGTTGTTATTTTAATTACTGAGATTAAATACATAATTATGTCAATGTGTATGAAGACTGAGATCTGACTTGAACAGATATTAAAAAATATGAATATAAGCAAATATCTTGAAGTTAACTTACACTGCATGAGCATTCAAAAGAATGAAGCTCATTAAGTATCTTTATTTATTTAGCTCAGAGAAGACAATCAAGCTGTCTTGATGTTGATTAAGAATGCACATATACATAAATAATTAAAGCACATTAATGTCTTTTATTACAACATTTGTGATCTGCATAAGCACAATCAGATTTAGATAGACTTTATATTCAATTAAAAGATAATTGCTAACAGACTTATTAAGTCTCTGTTTAGATAAATCTTTAAGTGATTCATTAAATTCATGAAACTCACTATTAATAATTAATTGAACTCTTAAATGATTTGTTAAACTCTTAATGATGCATTTAGTTATCTGATGTTTGTCATCAGTGAGAGTCAATAGATGCAGCCTCACTGAGTGAAAGTGTTGAGAAATGATATTTTAGCTGCTTTTATGAAATAAAATAAAATTAGTGTCAGAAACTAAGTAAAGACTCTACTTACATTAACTGCAGTCAACATTCTTTTTACTTCTTCTGTAACTTTCTTGATCAAGATGTGCTCATAGACAATACAGTTTAGAGATTTCACTAGATAACATAGTATAGCATGAGTATTTACTTTCTTTCAATACAATTCTTTTTTATACACAACTCAATGTCATTCTTCTTAAACAAATTCAATAGCAATACTGTGATTCATACAAATTCTTGTACAAATCATTGATAATATAAAGTCAGTTTAAGAAACTGTCATATGTAATGTGCTGTCTTTGAGGTAGATCAATTCTTAATGACTGATATCTTAATAAAGATCAGTCATAGTGTGTTTTATCTCATAATATATTTATAAAACTTAAGAATTTTCATCTCAATAGTGCACTTACTAAACTTAGCATATAGCTTATGTTTCTTTAAGATATCAAGAATGATTTATAAGTGTTTCTGATGATTTAAAATTGAGTGAAAAAAGATCAGTATGTTGTTAAGATATATTAGATAGAATTTGTTGAGTAAGTTCTGTAATATAGAGTTCATTATTGACTGAAATGTCATCAAAGCATTGTATAGCTTAAAGAGCATAGCTATGAACTTATATTTGTTGTAATAAATGTTGAAGACAGTCTTTTTTATATTGTTTTTGATTATATAAACTTGATAATAGCTTAAAGTGAGATTAAGCTTAATTAAATATTGAGTTTTATCAATTCAATCTAGACATTTCTGAATTCAAGAAAGTGAATATTCATTCTTAACAATAACATTGTTTAATACTCTGTAATTAATGTACATTCATTATGTATTCTTCTTCTTTTTAATAAACAGAATCAGAAAGTCTCATAAACTTATAAATTCACAAATCAGATCTTTATTTAATAGCTTTATTATCTGTTTAGTCTGTTTGTTTAGCTGTAGCTGTAACAGAAAATAAGCATTTATGTTGACAGACTTAACATCACTAATATTAATGTTATGTTTAAACATTCATTTAAATGATAATTCATCTAATAAAGTCAATCTAAATACAGATTAAAACTCTTCAATAATGATTTGTAATCATTCATTTATAACAGTTAACAGCTCAATTTTTAACTTTTTTAAGTTTTGTCAAATCATTAATAAGTGTCTGACAGTTCTGCACTTTCAAAATGTCTTTATAGTTATGCACTCTTCAATCACATTTAATGTTGACTTGTTTACAGCTCATTGTCACTTTTTCAGAAACAGATAATGATATTTTTATTATTAATTCTGAATTGTCATACAGTCTGTAGCTTAATCAATTTGAAAATTAGTGACTTTCAGTCAGATTAATCTCAGAATAAGATTATGTTCTTAAAGATTCATAATTTATGCTTTTAATTGTTGCTGAAAGCTATTTATCTTAAGATAAAAGATCAGTTTTACAGTTAATTAAATGATCTATCTGTTTAACAAAAATATTTTAAGCAGTTTGATTTTATATTGACTATCAATCAACATTTAATTGATAACTGTTAAGAAAATATATATTCAGTTTACATTTAAATTAATTAATACTTTTATATTTATCTTGTTCAGTTTGTCTTGAATGCAGTCTGCAAATTTAATTAAGAACATTAATTTAACTAAAGATTATACTTAATAATAAGAGTTTTAAGTCATTCAGTATGAATGCTTCACTCAAGTCATTATTGAGTTGAATAGAAGCTTCTGTTAACTTGTTTACAAACACTTTTATATTTATGAATAACTTTAGTTTTCTGAATTGTCTAAATTGTCTAAATCAACTTCAACAATCTTCAGCTTCTTTTTGTCTTTATTTTTCTTCTTATTTTTATTTTTATTCTTATCTTTATTCTTATCTTTACTTTTATCAATATTCTTGTTATCTCAGCAGTCTTTAGCTATATGCAAGAACTTTTTATAATGAAAGTACACTTTATTCTTCTTACATCAGATTCAATAAGCTTTCATATTTAACTTATTTAATTTAGATATAGTTGATCTTTCATGACTTTGAGACTGATCTCAAGAATTATTTAATGAATTATTACAGTTCAAATTTAAGCTATTAAAGACATTAAGATAATTCTTATTATGTATTTCTTAAAGACTTTATTTAATTTAATTAACTCATTAAATTAATTCATTAAGAATAATCACTTCAATTTTTAAATACTTTCAGAGTTTAAATTAAATCTTTTGCTTTAGAGTCTGAGTAAACTGTCATTTCTGTTTATATTTAATTGATATAGACTGAAGAAGTTGTACAATTTTTATAAACTTTACTTTATATTGTTAAACTGATTTTGTTTGTTTCAGAGCCTCATAATAGTGACATTAATGTTTTATTTCATTAATGTTTTTAAAGATCAGTAGAAATGCTAGAAAAAAGTTGTTTATATTTTAAGATTTAATGTTTAACAGATCTTTTTCAGCTTAAAGTTGTTCTTTTTTTTAAAGTTATTATATTTTGACAATATCTTTTAAATAATTAACTGTAACAGTAATCTTTACTTTGTTGTTCAGAAGTTAATTTATTAACATTTTGTAAAATTAAAAATAAGCTTTTATTTTAAGAATTTACATCTCTGTAGTGTTTACTTTTCAACTATTCTTATAAATAAATGATATCTTCATCTTCAGAGAATTCTTAAACACTGTTGTAAAAAAAGATATTATTATATTAAATATTTCTTAAGTCTCTGAAGCTGCACTAAATAGAGATGTGATCTCAAATATAGAATTAAAGATTAATTAATTAATATAAATATTTTTTAATTAAGTTTGAAGAAATGCAATTTAACTTATTATTATCTTATAATCAGCTCAAAAAGTCATTTCTGATATTGTTGACTAACTGATGATAGTAAGTTTGTTTATCATTATAAAAATAGAATTGAGCTTTATATTGAGAGATTATAAATGATTAAAGACATTAATTAACAAATTAATTTTGATTTGATTTAAATTGCTGTTAAACATGTTACAATATAAGAAAGATAAAACTTTTCTTTATACAACATAGCATAAAAATTTATTTCTTTATTCTGTAGTCTTAACATTGAAGTAGTGATGAGCACTGAAGAGAGAATGAATATGTAGTTTATGCATTATTGTATTGAAATTTTTATAATTAAAATATAAATTAAATTAATTCAGACTGAAGCTTAAGTTTTAAAGCTGCTTAAAAGTGTGTTTTAAATCTTTGATGCTATCAGATGTGAATTGATCTGTAGAAAGTTGTTCTTATTTGTTTACACTATGTAGAGTATATATAGGAAATGATGACTAAGACATAAATAGGGGTGCTTAGTAAGAGATGAGTAAGCAATGATATCACACTACAAGCTCTTCTTCGCAGCGTATTTCATACAACTACTTCTGCGACATTAGAGGGCGGCACTTCATTACTGCCTTGTACTAATCCAAACCTGACGGCCAGCAAACATGGAACTCTCAATCCGCACCCTCTACCTCCTACCATCTCTCCTACCTCCCTCCCTCATCCCCTCCAAAGCCCCCCCACCCCAGCCCCCCCACCAAACAGTCCACCCAATTAACGCACCAGCCCCCACTCCACGCAGCCCGCGAACGCAGCTACACCACCACCACCACCACCACCCCCCCCCCACTCCACCGACCAGCTCGAGACCGACTTCCTCCACCTCCACAACCTGACCCTACCCTCCGCCTAGCTCCCCCAAGCCGACCCCGTCCCCGTCCCCGTCCCCGCCTCCACCGCGCACCGCCCCTACGGCAAAACAACCAGCCTCCCCGGCCAACGTCGTGCCCAACTCCCTGCCCAACCCGCACGACTGGACTGGCCCCGGCGTGCTTGGCGGCGACCCCGGCTTGCAGCTCTGGGTACGTGGCGGCGTCCCGAAAGATGGGTATATACCCATGGGCGAGATCGCGAGTGTAAGGGAGGATATGCTGTGTGGTAGCTTGAGGGTGGTGGTGAGGGTGGTGGGTGGGGGGCGGGTGGGGGGCGGGTTCTTTTTGGGTACGTAGCTACCCTACCTACCCACCTTACGCCGCCGACGCAGTGGGACGGTCACGTTCACGGTCACTTTGACTCGTTGCTACCATATCGCTTCGACTGGACGCCCGGGAAGGTGGTGTTCTTCGCGGACGGGGGTGTGGCGCGCGGATATGAACGAGGGGGTGACGGGCGCGGTGGGGCGTGTGGCGCTGGAGCGTTGGGCGGATGGGGATGGGGGGTGGAGTGCGGGGCCGCGGGGGGGGGGGTGGGTGAGGGGGGGTTTTGGTTCGGAGGAGGGGGAGGGGGTGGGGGTTAGGAGGGTTCGGTGTGGGGATGCGAGGGAGGCGGGGGCGGGGGGCGTTGTTCCGGGGTGGGCGGTGGGGGGGATGGGATGGGGGGGCCGTTCTTCTTCAGTCCGCAGGATAATAATGTGACGGGTGAGCGGCCTGGTCGGAGCGGGTCGGGTGCCGGTCACGCTTCATCGGAGGTCAGAACGTGGGCTGTAAGTATCATCGCAGCGGTACTGATGGGGGCATTCATTGCTCAGGTGCTTTGAGACTGGGTGGATGTGGTAGGGCCTCGAGCTGGAAACATCTTTGCGAGCGATATATCCCTGTCATCTCACTTCACTTGTAGCTAGCTATGTCTGCTTGGCTTCTCAACGGAGCGTGGTGGTGTGTACGGTGGGGAATGTCAGTGATCGGTTTGGACAGTCGTGCAGGTTGTGATCTGAGCACAGTTTGATATCGAAGTACTGCCTGCGATGATAATAGAGCGACGCTGATGATGGTCGTCCAGAAGGAAGTCGGAACACTGTTCGATGACTAATATAATTTGGGCAAGTTGTTCTCCACCCCCCCTTCCAGGTTCTTCATCCATTTCCTCATTTTAACAAATCTCTTGCAGCAACTGAAAAATGCGGTGAAGAGGGCGCACTCTTAGGTTACTATTGCAGTGTTCTCCATCCATGGTGTCTACCTTTGCTGGCGGAAAAGGATTACTCATCTCTCCGTACAGCCAGCTATCTCGCTCAATAGGTTCCATTACCCGTATATAGAACTAACGACCCTGAACGGCCATCTGCAAAGGAGACTGACAGCGCCCTTTGATAGCTTCTAGGGTACTGAGAGGGTTTCCGAAGCTAGCATGTTCTCGGTCCGGTGGGCAAAGCAGGATACTGTACGTCAAGATGACGACAACAGCTACATCCAAGGCCTACCTGCCATGGGTCGTTCGGGTGAGCATTGATCGGCAGTCATCTTGCGGATCAGACCTCCGAATTGCGAATCTGTCGGACGTCTGCTGTACGAAAAGAGTGAGCCTCACCAGTAGGGAGGCATATTGGAGTCGATCCTGCATGTGTTCATCGGCGCGTGTCACTGGCAGAAATACGAGTATTGATAATTTGCGTTCTGCTTATGCTTCTGCTGAACGCCCTTGCCCTTGCGCAGACAGCTCTCCCTGCTGCGGCTGCTCTGTTCGAGTCGGCATCATGTTCGCTTGCTCCAGGGCAAGCTAGTGCCTTCTCAACGTTGGCCGCCGTGTTGGATGGCATGAGACAGCCCTGCCCTTACCTCTGTTGAAAGATTTGAGCCTCCGATATTGCGGAATTACCGCTAGCGGCCCGGCTGTTGTTGCGTCTACACAAGTTTCACTGGTCGCACAGGGTCTACGTTTAGACTGTGCTGCCCATTGGACAAACACAAATCGCTTGTTATTGCCAACGTGAAATTTAGGAGCGTACCTACTCGAGGGCAGGTCGGGTGGAAAGTCTGACCCGGAGCGTCGGGGCTTTGGTAATCGCGGCCAGTGTTGCAGGGTCAATAGCAAGGAAGGGCATGGGCGCTGCGGTGAGGAATGAGTTCAATTGGAACGAGCGCCTTCATCTACCAAGATTGCCGGCGTTGGTGTGATGTTGATGTCTCCGACAAAAAAGAGAAGGCATATACATACGCTGGTCGTAAAATTAAAACTGGCCTCTTTCGGAATTGAAAGACACTCAAGCTTGGGTAAACATGTGTTAACTGACCAGAGTCCAAAATACTGTAAGACCTGTTGCAAATGCCACTCAGAGGTACAAACTGCCTGATGATACGCTTAGCAGAGATCTTAGGAATGACCGCGAAAGTCCCATATATATTTTATGAAGAAAACCCTTCCGTTCCAATCTCCAGATCCGGGAGACAGCTAGGTCTTGGCTGTCAATCATGTTGTCGTATGAAGTACGGATACACTTCAGGACATGGACAGTCATCACTCAGCTCTCCGACCCGCACCGAGTGCCTCAGTCCGCAACCTGACCGACAAGTGCCCTTAACCCAGACATGCATGCCGGCGCAGCATGCTAAGCTGCACCATCACGGCCTCATCACAACTGCACTCTAAAAGCGGCATCACCACAACGAGCAGCAGAGCCGTCCTGACATTTAGGGATTGCCAACCCCCCACTTACCTTTCGCTCCCCCATCGTCAAGTCTACTGCTTGCGCAGCAAGTCTTTGGTGGAATTCTCTCGCCTCTTTTACGTCCTCACTTCGCTTACTCGCAGCTTGCATACGTTACCCAGTTTTAGTGGCTGCCTTGCCTGTGCCTTCTGCATCTACCGACCAACGACATGAGCGCATTCACCTACACGCCGGAAATGGATTGGTTTACTGCTGAGGAGCAGGGGGTGGAGGGCGGGTGAGTGAAAAAAAAAACAGGGGTGCTGATATTTGGGCAAAACAGCACAACAACCACATTGAGTCAGCATCCGCCAGCGCATGCCCAGCTTTCTCGAGCCGGGGCCAACCTGGTCACTGGCGACGAAGCTGCGGCACCCCTCGGGCTTGACACGGCTCTCGGATACCAGATTCAGTCTCAACCTCTCGTTGGGACATCGACCGCCACAGGCTATGATACGCTGTTGGGTTGTCAACTCGACACGACAAGCATAAGTGATACGGATGGTCCTCCAGCATTCGACTTCAAGAGTGGTTCGCGGGTGATCGAATACCAAGAAGCAAAGCCCCGGCGCCAGAGGTAGGTCGTACGCATTGAAAGTCACCCGTTATCAGGAAAACTAAGCATTGATCTCTCTAGACAAACTGAAGATCCTCAGGGTGACCACTTCGTATGTCTATGGTCACCGTGCAAGTCGACCAGAACGTTCGGGCGCGTGGCAGAATTGCAGCGACACTACTCTACGAAACATGTTCGCTTGGAGGTCTTTGACTGCATGGCCGTTAGCTGCCCGGCGAAAGGCGACAAGGGCTTTACCCGCTTGGATAAGCTTTCTGCGCACTTGCAAAGCCATCACTCCAAGAACACGCCATTTGTGTGTCCGGTCTCGGAGTGCGATGCCGGCCCGTTCCCACCAGATCTCTTATGGGCTCACCTTCGGTGGCACAACTATAAAGTCCAGTCTGGTCACAAACCTCAAATCCGCTATCTACGTGAGATATCCTTTTCGTGCCCTATGCAAGGCTGTAAGAGAGGCTCCCATAACGGGTCCCATTTTCGCGATTACCACGATGTAGACGCCAGGACGCGCGATTCATCAGCCATTCTTGCTGGAGGGTGGAATCCAACATCTGGCCTGCCCATTTGCCCTGTGTGCAATATCGACTTTAAAGGTGGCGGGAGCGAGGCCGATGCCAACCACCTATTAGGCCATGGCTGGGAATCACTTTACAAGCACAGAAGGGAGATCTTAAGAGTCTGGCCTGGGTTTGGCGCGAAATTGAGGTTTCAGCAAGTGTTCGAAGATATTTTGCCGCCCGTGGACGCGCGCCGGCCTGCACAAACGAGGACTTGATAGTCTCCCAAGTTGGTCTGGCTTGTCAAAGGTTACCACTGTTTCAAATGGTGTCACGATCTCTCGCGTTGACACGAAGGAAGCGTCGGTGTTGTGTACTTGAGATGAGGCAGAGGGTTTCTGGTGTTGTTTGGGGAAGAACTGGCGGGAAGTGGTCTTCAGAGTCGATCGTGAAGGGATCCAAAAAATTGCGAATCATGTCACTATTGGTTTCCTTTCTTTGTCTTCCATAACCGCTCATACCTCTTCGTGTCTCGCAGTCTCTTCCACCATCGTTCCGCCCTTTCCTTGATCGTTGCCAGTAAGCCCCCAACACACTCCTTGAAACCATATCACAATATTGGAATTGGTTCACTGCAGTTTAGCTTGAAGCTCGCTCGCAACATCCACTCCCTACCATATCTGCCTGCAACCTGACAAATCACGAAAGGGACGGTCTCCCAGGATGATCATCTAACCCGACATAACCGTCAGTCAGCCACCTACGATCTCCGCCACCGCCACCACCACAACCGCACCAAAGCCCGACCCTCTATTCTAGCCTACCCGTTCTATCGCACCATCGAACTCATCCATCCCAAGCCGACCCATCCAAGTCCCCACGTACCCTCCACCGCCGGTACCATCCCACCCAAACGGTACGGAAACGCGTTCTCGATCTCGTCCCCAATCGCACACTCCTACTAGCACCCACCCCACCCCCATCCGTGTGTATACTTACTTACCTACATCCGTACATACGCACGGCCTCGCCTCGTGCTAGCGCATCCGAGGTGCGCGGCGGGGGGCGGGGAGGCAAGGGGTGTGTAGGGAAACGTGCGGAAGAGAAGTGGGGGTGGGGTGGGGGTGGTTCTCGTGTGTGAGTGTCTCTGTTCCGTCTGTCGTTGCTGGTTAGAGCACCTTGTCTGCATCTGCTTCCTTTCCTTCCTGTAGTTCTCCGCTCGTTGTACGTTCGCTTATTGATTTGATCCTATTCGTTCATCCATCTTGGTATGTCCGATGCTGGGTTGGGAGACGGTAATGGGAGCCTACGGGACAGGACAGGACGGGAAGGGTAGAAGGGGCGGAGTGGCTCGCTGAGAGGTTGTGTCATGGGTGATTTTCGGGGTTGGGTTTGGGTTTGGTTTGGAAGAGGGTGCGGCGTGGCTGTGCGGTGGAAGGAGATGGTTGGGTTTAGAGCTACTGTTGTCAACAGTGCTAGCAGGACAGGCGGGCTTTCCAACTATGTCGATGGGAGGGGAGGGATGGAGAGCTGTTCGGAAGTCATCCGGTCGTTGGCTCATGCGTCATTAGTCTAGCCGTTTTGTACTGTCCTATAAACAACGCCCTCGACCGACGCCTCGCTGATCCCGTCCCCAATCACCCACACTCCCCCCCTTCTCCCCAGTCACAATCCCCACCCCACACCCTCCCTTCACCTCCTTCACTTCCCCCTCGTCAAAAACAGCCGATCCCCCACATCCCCCAACCCCGGCACGATCATGCCCCTCCCATCAACCTCCGCATCCAACCCCCCAATCCAAACCTCGACCCCACCCTCCCACTCCCCCGCCGCCCGCCTGACGCCCGCCTCGCTGCCCAGCACACTAATGACGACGACACGCTCCACGCCCCATTCCCTCAGCGTCTGGATGGCGGCGACGGCAGTCCCGCCGGTGGCGATGACGGGGTCGAGGACGATGGCGAGTGAGGCCGCTGATGCTGTGGCTGAAGAGGAGGATGCGGCGTCGTGGGAAGAGTGGGGAGTTGGAGGGTAGGTGGGGGTTGGAGTTGAAGGAGGCGGGGACTGGAAGGGGAGGTTGTTGTAGTATTCGACTGGCTGGAGGGTGGAGGGTTCGCGGTAGAGGCCTAGGTGGTGAACGGGGACGGGGGAGGGGAGGAGGGTTTCGAGCGCTATTGTCAGTCAGCCCATCTATCGAACTGATCGTATGGTGAATTGAGGGAGACGGGGGGTAATACCATCCAGCATCCCCAGTCCCGAGCGCAAGATCGGCACCAGCGCAATCCGTGCCGGCGAGATCGTCTGCCCCTCGTACTCGTAGCCCAGCGGCGACTTATCCTATTAACACAAACGTATCGAATCAGCACGTTGGCACGCCAAATCGCCGGACCCCGTCTTCAGCTGAAAGCCAATCGACAGCTACGTAGGAGACCCGGGATATAATCCCTCACCGTACCGCTTGATGTAGTGTCCAAGGCCCGCTCAAGAGCCTGACAGCCGACGATCAGCGCGATCTCGTGGATCAGCGCTTTGGTCTCGCGCGCATTGGCGTGCTGGGAGCGCAGGCGGGAGAGCTTGGCGCGGAGGCAGGGGTGGTTGGAGACATGGACGTTTGTGGGGAGGGGGGGTGAGGCCATTTTGGTCGGGGGTTGGCGAGAGAGTGGTGTTGTGTTGTGATTCTGACGTTGTTGCGGGTGGTGAGGGCGTGGAGTGGAGTGATGGTGGAGTTTGGGGATGGTGGGGGTTTGTTGATGATTGTTGATAATATTTGATGAGCCGGCCAATCGGAGGGCGGACCTAGCATCCCTCGAGAGCACCACACGTAAGATTATTTCCGGACTTTTCACTTCTTCTTTGCTCTGTAAAGTTCCATCTAGCTTGGATTTCTGTCACTGGTTGCTTTGCTTCATTCAGAATGAACTCAATGAACGGTGCAGGTTTAAGGGGCAGTTACAGATAGTTTCGTGTGGCTCTGGGACTGACATTTCAAAACTTCTGAGCGTTATGTACAGAACAAGTCGTTTGACCGATCTATATAGTCTCCCATAACCGTTACTCGTCTCGTTGAACAAGATGACCACCCAATATAGTTTTCAGATCACTCTTTCTTCCTAGAACGACTTCTTCAACCACAAAGACTGCGAGTTGCAGTACGCCTTCAGCCCGTTGATACCCCACTCCGTCCCCATCCCGCTCCACTTGTGACCACCAAACGGCACGCCTGGAGCAACGTCGAAATGCGAATTCACCCACACACTTCCGGCCTCCAGTTGCTTGGCCATCCGGACTGCCCGTTCGAAGTCGGCACTCCACACCGACGCACCCAAGCCCATCTTGGTGTTGTTCGCCCGTTCAATCACGTCGTCCTCGTCGCTCCATTTCAGGGCTGGAAGAATGGGGCCAAAGGGCTCTTCGGTCACGATGCGCGACGTCTCAGGTGGGTTGTCAATGATGGTAGGGGTGATGAAGTAGCCTTTGCTGGTGCTTGGATTGGAGTTGGGATCGGGAAGGGTGCCGCCGACAGCTGGCTTCCAGCCTTCTTTGCCGATGTCGGAAAAGAGCGTCTTGACCTTTTCATACTGCATGCTGTTTTGAACGGGCCCGAAGAAGACGTCGGGTTCGAGACCGGGACCGACTTTGAGCGTCTTCGTATGCTCGACCATGGCGGCGAGGAATTTGTCATAGATTGATTCGTGGATGTATAGGCGCTTGATCATCATGCATATTTGACTCGAACAGAGGAAAGAAAGGAGGGTTATCTACAGAATTCGAAGATCGATCGCATCAGTGACTTTCTGATTCGGAGTGACAGGGCAAAGAGGAAGGTTTACCTTAGGGATCACCTTCTCGATATCGACGTCCTCACAAATGATGCAAGCGTCGTTACCGCCCAGCTCGAGCGTCACTCGTTTCAGAGTCTTGCTGCAACTCTCCATGACCTTCTTCCCTGTTACGCTCGATCCCGTGAAGCTGACTTTATCGATACCCGGATGAACCGTGAGCATTGGTCCGAGATCATCCCCACCACTGAGAACCTGCAAGACTCCTGGTGGGAAGAATTGCCGTCCCAGCTCCCCCAATTTCAGATCACAGTAAGGAGTGAATGGAGAAGGTTTGATGATGATAGGGTTTCCAGTATAAAGAGCCGGGGCGATCTTTCCGCACGCCAACAGTACGGGATAGTTCCAAGGGACAATGCCACAAGCTACCCCCAACGGAGTATATCTCTGGATGATCTGTCGGTCCTCTGTATCCTCGAGAATCTCTTCGGGGAGTTCCAAGTCAGGAATTGCCTTGAGCCAGATCACGGCCAGGTCAACCTCTTGTTGGGACTGTGACAGAGGCTTGCCCTGTTCCATGGTCAGAAGACGGGCGAAGTCTTCCTTGTAGCTGGCAATGGCGTCCGCGAAGGCAATGAGAGCTTCCCGACGCTTCTCAATAGGTGTTCTCGACCAGCCCTTGAAAGCCGTGCGGGCAGCGGACACAGCATTGTCAACATCTTGTTGCGTCGACACAGGCACTTCCGCGTTAGGCTCGGTGGTGGCAGGATTGATGTTGTGGCGGGTTTTGGACGTGCTAGTCAATTCATTATTGATAACATTGTGGAAGGTCTTTATACACGTCAGCTTTGATCATTTGCTTCTATATACACCCAATTGGAATCTTCCTACTTTGAAATCTAGCTTGGCGGCATGGCCGTTGGCACCATTAGCAGTGCCGTTGGTGGTAGCAGCAGGAGTCATTATGCGAGACTAATTCAGTCTGACCAGAGTAATGAAAAAACGTTGCTTCGTGTAAGGAGAGTCAAGAAGAGGTCCGGCTCGTTCGACTGAGATATCTCGGAGGAGACGGCCTCGTGGGGCCGGCAAAGGAGGGGTGCAGGCATCTCTTGGCGTAGGAGGACAACGCCAGTCTACCTTTGGTAGTAACTAGAGTTCTTCGTAGGATCGATTGCACGAGTCAGTGAGAAGTAGCTGCAGTAGTAGGCGTCCCGAGGCGTCCCTACTTTCCGTCAACGCGCCCTTATTATTGTGTAGGATACCTACTGTAGACATTCTTCTGAAGAGAGCTAATCAGTAAGTGGGCTTAGAATCCGTGGAACACTAACTGAATTACCAAATCTGCTTCTCAAACTTACCGAGGCATTGGATGTGCAGCCACCGGTACAGTACGAAGTACCTTTACTGGGGACGGCACGCATATATAGGTAGCGTTAGGTACATTAGCCTAAGGTAAGGTAATGGCAAGAAAGAGACGAAGGACCCTTACTTAGTAAGAGGGTAGCCATACCAGCTATAACATCGCCATACAGCACTGGGTTCCCCTGATAATTTACCAGACTCAACGATATGTTCCATGAACTGGCATGAAGTGGACCATTGAACTTTGCTGCTTACATAAGGTCCCCCTCAGTCTGCAGGTGGGCTACATCCCGTCCTATCGGCATGGATTCCGTGTCGAACTTTCGAACTTTCGAACTTTCTGACAGCGGGCCGTCTACCGCTATCTTCAAGTTGTTTCTACTGTAAGGTACCCTATCGTAGTCCGCCTCAACTTCACACCGAAAGAGACGGGCTAAGTCAACAAGCTAGGGCCACATTTGTCGAGCATGCATTGGTTACTCGTACGAATAGACCTTACCGCAAAACCTTGTTGACTGTTCTTATCCTCCTTCATTACTCGTTAGCTTCAAGCATTGCCCTGATCTGGAAGGTGTTCTTTGTCGTTCGCGTGTAGCGTTGCGTTGTGCCTGAGCAATAACGTATCCCTCTTCATGCCTCATGCAAGATCAGTCAGTGCAAAGCTTGTCACAAGCGGCTGTTTTTCATATGCAGCACCATCCCGCTCTTACAAGGATCAAGACGCCAACCGTGAATCTCAACCGCTGATCCGTTCTTCGGGATGAGTACCTTGCAGATGGCTCTGTACCTTTTGATAGAGGATAGAATGGGCCAGGGCTTCCGCAGTCAGATAATAGGAGCTTGCGTTCAATACGACCTCCGTTCATTCTTTTGATTCTTTTGATTCTCAACATTCACTGAGTCGTCTCTCCGTTCTTTGCTTGACCTCCAGGTCCTTGAGCACCATGGCTGAAAACTTCATCGCCGAGGCTTTCAGTTTGCTAATCATATCTCTAATATTCATTGCTTTACGCGTCTACAGCCGATGGTCGTCCGTTGGCTTCCGCCAACTGGCGGCGGATGATTATCTGATGGTGGTCGCCGGTGTCGGTAACCCTCCTCCCTTCCTCGACGCATGCCGGACTGAATCAAGGCGAATAGCTGTTGTATACGGCCGAGACGGTGGCCGCGTATTGTGTCGGTGCATATTGGCACGGACTTGCAAACAACAGCATGACCCCCGAACAACGAGCGGCTCTTGACCCGGCCTCTGAAGAATGGATGCTGAGAGTCAACGGTTCGAAAACTCAACTGATGGGGTGGCTTGTCTATACCGTGCTTCTCTGGACGCTGAAGGCCTGTATGATCATATTTTACTCACGCTTGACGTAAGTAACCAGGACCTTCATACTCTTCGGTGCTCCTCGCCATTTGCCTGCTGGATTGCTCATGAGATTAACGAACAGGGATGGCGTCAACAACATGGTTATCCGCATCAGAATCGGTGCCGTGCTCCTTGTTGTGACGTTTCTCGCAACTTTCCTGTCCATCCTTTTCGGCTGTACCCCTTTTTCCAAACATTGGCAGATCAATCCAGATCCAGGAAGTATGTCATCACCACTTGATATCCACGTTTGTAGCACAGTCCAAGTGCTGACTGCAATCCAAGACTTCTGTCAACCGGCGGTCTCAAAACTCCAGGTGGCCGTTCTGATTACATTAAATATCACCACCGATATCTATTTAATGTCTGTACCGTTACCGGTTAGTGTTTTCCGTACACAGACGAAATGTGAACCGAATGGCTGAAATGACATCGCCTTTGCAGTTGATATGGAAAGCCCGACTTACGCCCAAGAAGAAGTATATTCTCCTTGTCATGTTCAGCGGTGGCTTCTTCGTCATTGTGGCCGGACTGCTGCGCTGCATTCTTATCCTTACAGTAAGCCACCCACGTTCTGCCAACACTCTCACCAGTGAAAACACATCCTACGATACCTCTCACCATTCACCTTCTTCGTCTCGATTGCCCAGCAGGCTGACGTCACAACAGGCTGGCGCCGACGGACCCATGAAAGCAGGTGAATGGTCAGTTCGAGAATCATTCATTGCCGTTACCGTCGGCAATCTCCCGATGCTGTACTCGCTGTTCCAACGCGCAACGCGGAACACCTGGCTTCGGAGAACCTTATTAGGAAAGTCGAGCGATGACGGGAGCTATCCGCTCGGCTCCCGTCGTACGGGAGAGTTCCAAAGGGGCAAGAAGCATCAGCACCCGCTGAGCATGCCAAACGACAGCACGTGGGGGAGTGACGAGAGGATCGTCTTACCTACAAACACCACGGTGACCGAGATTCGGCCGTCGGATGCAAAGGATGGTAGCTTGAATGGCCGAGTTATAGGAAGAGATGATTTTCCGGCTGGTAATGGGATCACTGTCGTCACCGACTGGTCCGTCAAGTCTTCCAAGAAATGATGGGATGGTTGGAACTTTGAGTGTGATTATTTGCAGCTTACCATTCTGAAGTTTCGGATTTCCTGTTGAAATATACCCTTGAGTGTTAGATATATGATAGAGACTGGAATTTGCTTAGGGCTCACCACATGATCTTGTACATTATCAGACCTGTATATCAGCGCTCTGGATCTTGATTGCCCCCTTCAAGACACTTTTCGATTGGATCCAACAAAAGAATCCGAGCTATATAGTATATGTCTGTAGAAAGCCCCCACGATTTAACGGATGAAGACATGGATTCCGCCGGCTGTGACTGCAGTACTCCCTTCACCTCTATTCAATCTCTCATGGTTCTAAGTGGAAATAGAAAATCGTACATAATCCAGCCTTTAAACATTTACCATTGGATATCTCATCACTACTGAGATTGAGGTTTGCGCAAGGGAATCCTGATTATTGTCGTCTCGGTAAGCTCGGCCCGTTCTGTCTGATCGTCTTCGGTTAGGTCAGATCCAGCCGCCCGTAACGGTATAGGCGGGATTGACCCAAACTTCGCAAGAAGTTTCGCAAGAAGTCCCTATTCCCTCCGCATCATAGAATGCATTATTTTCAAGACATAAGAATAAGGTATTGTACCTCTTATACAGGCAGTCTCACACCATTCAATCATCCAATGACCTCGACCTCCGGATACAACAACTGTGATGGAGCACGAAGACAACGTCCCGGATGATTATGGAAATCTCGATGAATTAGCAAGTCCTGCGCCTGTAGAGAACCCCGATGAGCAACGCATATACCGTCATGAGTCACTGGAGGATACGCGCCACCCCGAGTCGTACCCGGGGCAGACATACGCACAAGATAACCTCGAGCGGAGACAGAGTCAGAGTCAGCGGCATGGAGATTCGGATGGCGAAGAGGAGGACGAAAACCTTACCGAGATAGCCGCACCAGCTCCTGTCTCCCATGGCACCGGAATATCCGAAGCTCCAGGCCGGGGGAAGTCCGACTCTCCTCCGACTTCGAGCCAGTCATCAGGTGAAAAAGACAAGAAGAGGCCCTCGGCGCGGCAAGATGATGTGTCACAGACGGCGACACAGCTGTACACCATATCTGCTCTGGTCTTCTTTTCCATCCTCGGTACATTGGCCCGGCTGGGCCTACAAGCATTGACAACCTACCCTGGCAACCCGGTGCAGGAAGGCGTGGTCTGGGCCAACTTCGCCGGGAGCTTGTTCATGGGCTATCTGAGCGAAGAACGAAACCTCTTCAGTGAAGGATGGGGCCCAGCGGATGATGGCCAAAGCCAAGAGAAGACGTCCAAGAGACCAGATGAGGAGAACAACGGAAGCAAAAGCAAGGAACAGTCTGAAGCCGAGAAGACAGCCGCGAAAAAGCGACACAGTGCTCTGAAGAAGTCAATCCCGCTTTACATCGGGTTGGCGACAGGCTTCTGCGGCTCCCTGACTTCGTTCTCCTCGTTTATGCGTGATGTCTTCCTTGCGCTGTCGAACAACCTACCAATACCCGTTCCCCATTCATCTGCTAGTCCCAACAACCCCAGCACCACGGCCCCTCGCAACGGTGGATATAGCTTCATGGCCCTCATTGCTGTCATCATCGTGACGCTGTGCCTCAGTCTCGGTGCTTTACAATGTGGGGCACATCTCGCCATCGCACTGGAAGGCATCACGCACGCCGTGAAAATCAGACCCGGACGGAGGCTCCTCGACCGCGCCGTTCTCGTCATCGGGTGGGGCGCCTGGCTAGGCGCCATCATCATGGCCGTCTGGCCGCCCGATCGTCCCGGAGGACCGAGCGGCCGCTCGGCTTGGAGCCATGAAACGTGGCGTGGAGAAGCCATCTTCGCGCTTGTGTTTGCGCCGTTGGGGTGTCTGTTACGTTTCTACGCGTCGACCCATTTGAACGGTCGCATCGTTTCTTTTCCGTTGGGTACGTTTGTGGTGAACGTGTTCGGTACTATTGTCCTGGGGATGTGTTACGATCTGCAGCACGCACCGTTCTGGACTGCTGGGCGCCTGGTGGTAGGTGGCGGCCAGGTGGGATGTCAGGTATTACACGGGGTCATGGACGGGTTCTGCGGGTGTCTGACTACCGTCAGCACGTGGGTCCTTGAGCTTAAGACGTTGAGGAATCGGCATGCGTATGTTTATGGGTTGGCCAGCGTTGGTGTTAGTTTGGCGTTTTTGGTGGTTATCATGGGGAGTTTGAGATGGACGGTTGGGTTCTCGACTCCGGCGTGTATGACCTAGTATTGATAATATCGTTTGGATTTATATGATTAGAATTTAGACAGTTTCGTCCGAACATACATCCCAAGCCCATCGCTACAAACGATCCTTGTAGATCCCAAAGACTCCTTCACCCTCCCTACACCCCGTCCCAGGTCATCCCAGATCTATCCCATCAAAATCACAGACTTCCCTCCGCCCCCAAACACCAATTGACTCCCCCTCTCCACAACGCAAACCGCCACGCCCTCACGAACTTACCCCAACCCAACCCCTTCTCCTTCCCGCCCCCAAACCCCCTCGACCTCAACTCAGCCCTGCGCTCCTGCTCCTTCCTCTGGCTGCGCCTCTGGCCCAACTGCCACACCGTCACATACAGGCCCGCCGTCAAGAGCATCAACGCTGTATTCTCGCCGCAGTGATCAATATACAGCGGAGAAAAGACAGGAGGGGGGGAAGACAGATGAAAAAGAAAAGAGTAGAAAAGAAAAGGCACGGGAGATCAATGAACAGACCGCTGATGCCAAACATGACGCCGATTTCGTGCCTGATCGAGGGAGGCGGCATGGTGGGGTGGGGTTGGGAAGGGGGGTCTGTCATCTCGCTGTTTTGTTGTGGTGTATATATGTACCTTGGCAGTTAGATGACTTCACTAAGAGATGCAGTATTGCCTACGGCTAACTCGAAGGGAGAGTTGGGTGAGGTGTGGAGATATACCTTGCCCTATGTTTGACGTAGTCGGGAACTATTTAGATCAATTCTCGGTCATGGCTCAAAGTTTGGGGAAGCTTACTCAGCCTTCTTTTTAGAGGTACAAAGTTAGTTATATAAGGTAAGGTACTGTAGCTCTTCTGCTTGTTCTACCTTTCCTACAATTCTACCTTGAGAGATCAGATGGGGGAGGTTCAATGGATTGGTTAGCAAGAAGTTAGGTGTACATTATACCTATACAAGTGGATGGGTACGGTTTTCAAATTCTCGTCAAAGATGGCCTTCCTTACCTTATATCATGTTGAAATTTCGCAATATAAAACTATATATCCGTCGTCTCCAAGTACGTTTCAAATTCCTCGATCAAGCTTCGTGTCAGTTCAAAATTCTCGTCGTCCGAGTCCGAGGGCGGGAGCTTGAAGCCGAGGTCGTCCCAGTCCAGAGCCCCGCCGGCAGCAACTTCCACATTTTCCCAGTCGTCGTTGAGATCTTCTCTCGTCACTCTGCCCCGGACGTCGCTAGGATTCCGGCCTTCACTCGAATCATCTGATGACCAGTCAGGGTCGAAGGGAGGTTTCCCGGCCAACCGCCGACCATGTCTTTTAGGAATCCGGAGGTGGTGGCCGTAGCCAATGTTCACCCAGAACGCCTGTTGTTGGATGTTAGCTATGTAAGTCATTGGCACGAAGTAAACCGTCGATGTCTTCTTCGGTAGTCTCCGTTCCAGCATATCTGGACGCCCCTCCGGCCACGCGGTCGGCCACTTGATGAGACCGAGGGGGTTCCGAGCGTCAATATCACCCAAGGGAACGACTCTGCCTCGAAGATCACTTGCTCCCAGGCGAGGCCCAATTCGCTACTCCGATGGTCTTCGAAGAAGGGCTCGTAGGTCTCTAGCGATACGGCGTGGTTGACGGCGTGCACGAGCTCGTGGGCGAATGTGACTGCAACGCAGAACTGCAATCGTAAGAGCTGCGAGATAGATCCCTGGGCGCGGACTCGGCAAAGGTTCGTAATAAATTCCATGCCCACGTCGATCGTGGAGCCGGTTCCCACGACCCAGTCCGTCTCGCTCTTCACGATCACGCTCATATCTCGTTTCGTGACCGCGAGATAGCCGCTCTCTCTGGCCACGTTCGGTATCAGCTTGCATCTGATATAGGGGCTGAGAGCTGCTATATCCTGACTTACGCCATGCAGAATCTGCGAATCGGTGTAATCACGCTCGTCACTGTCAAATGTGCGAAAGCGATAGCAGTTCTTGCCCAAGCGCGCTGTGTCTTCGTTGAGGAGTCTGCGATGGTTTTTAAGAAGTGCATCGTAGAAGACTAAGCTCGTTGGGGAGGTAATCATCTGAGTCGCAAGGCGGAGGGATGGGGTGAGAAGCTCATATGCCTCGTCTGGGCAATCGGCCCATTGGCTTCGCGAGTATACCGGATGGATGGCATTGGTCAGATTGCTGGGACGGGCAGATTCGAGCTCGGAATATTGGAATCTTTCCAATTCAGCTGTGCTGTAAGCGTCGAGTACTGAAGACATGCTGTTAGATAATCAAGTAAAGCTCACCTTGTCTGCGGATGTTCTGTTCTGCGCTTCAAGGATTGGGTTAGGATTTGCGATATGTATCAGAGGAATGCTGAGCGCGTGCATGGTATTAGACAGGAGGGAGCCTCATGTATAAAGTCATGCCTCGCATCGTTCTCAAGCCACTGCGTGGAGTTCTTTCGTCTTTGTGCCATTGTTGCATTGTTCTCGAAGGCATCATCTCAAGGCCTTTGTTCTCAACATTGAGCCCAACAAAGCCCTTCTTTGACGAAGCCTGAAATTCCACTTAACGTGGAATCAACCTAGTGGAAGGACTAACAAGCAACTTGTTAGCAACATCTCATAGACACCCAAGGAGATCGCAAAGGCATCATCTCCTTCGGAATTGATCTCTAGGTGGCATAGTACTTCATATAAAGTGTTGCTCGTGCTGCCCCAGGACCAGTTAAGCCTCGACAACAACAACACTACTACTCCAACACATGGATTGTTAACCTGCAGATTGAGGTCCAAACTGGTTAATTCGACAGTACAAAAGCACAGACAGTCGCAAGATTTTGCCAGCTTCGTGATGAGCAACGATACTGTAAAGCTGGGAAAGCTTTGAAACAACTGGAACACTTAAGAGTTAGGCTGACTAAGCCGGCATGCGTCCGACCAGCATAAGGAACCAAGCAAATCCAGTTCACATATTTGTTGATCATGCTCACAACAGACGTCAGATGAGCAGGTTGAAAGGTTGACAGGTCCCCGATCCGTACTGTCTGGAAGTCCTGTTATTTCACGGCTGCGAGGACACAGCTTTCAGACACAGGAAGGTAGAACACACCCACAGTATCAAAACCACGACTCCCAGAACTTAGTAAGCCATCATTTTGCTCTCCATTCTAGAACAGGAATCTTTCAGATCTCAGTCGTCATCGTCCCAATCTCCTTTGACCTCTGCCCATCCACAGCCCCATCTCCTGCCATCCTTCTCCCCACCTATCCTGAGATCTCGCGCATCTGGACCCTCCCGCCAGCAGCGCGCCACGAAATCATCACCAACCGTAACTAAGCTTCCCTCACATGTCCATGTCGAAGCAGTCACTTCCTTCGAATGTCCGCGCACGAGAGCAGTCCCGCGCTGGTAGATGGGAATGGCATCTTCTAAGCGTGTCGATAACCCCACACCGCTGCCGGTCCTGCTCAATGGGGAACGTTTCGATCGAGGAGCCGTCGAAAGGCCCATGCAATTCTCATCAAAAGTAGCGAGTTGGCGCGTCATATACCGTTCATCTGTAGGAAACAGGACGGCGTTGCCATCGCTACTGCCAACGCTCAGCAGCTCATTTCGGTCGTCAAAGGCTGGACGCAGGGATGATTTGACATAGAAGGTCGTGGCATGGAACTGTGGGTGACGAAAACCGTACATCGGTCCCAGTCCTTCCTTCTCAAGGCCACCAGAACGCCGCGGCCGCGAAGCCGTCGATGACAGTTCCGGCGCATGACCCAGTATCAAGTGGGATGTGGAATAAGCATACACCGTGCTGTCTCTACAGAGAGTGTAGAGACGAGCCCCGTCACCGCTTAGGCTGAGCGAATTGAGGCCGAAGTGGCGATGTCTGTCGTGACTCTGTGGCTGTCGGGTGGACGATAGCGGTTTTGCTCGTCCACGACGATGACAATGCGTTGTTCTCAGATCCCAGAGCTTGACACTTGCGTTTGCTTCGGAAGCCGTCAAAAGAAGGTGCTCTCGCCCAGGAGGAAGGAAAGCGAGCGCTGTGACCGAGACATCTCCTCGTCTGCCAGGAGACTCACTCTTCGATGGAGCATCTGTGGCCACTCCTCCTGAAGTCAATAGCGCATTCGCCGCTGAAAGCACAGATTCCCTAGTAGCATGGGCTGCGTAGATGCTGTTCACTGAACGAACCCAACCAATTCGTTCTGGCAATTGGCTGCCTCCAGCCGGGGACTGGCTTGGTTCGAGCGATACTCGCATATCCCGAACGGGGCCCTCGAAGCCCGTACATCTCAAATCCCATATCTGGATGCTACCATCACGACTCGAAGTTGCAACAACCTTGTCGTTGCTTCCCGGCTGGAACCGCACTTGCTTAACAGAAGACCCATGCCCAGCCATGGTGAAGATTGCTCGTTGGGTAGGCATATCGATGACTTGGACGTTTTGGTCTCCTGATGCTGTCGCCAATAGCATATCGTCGGAGGAGAAAGCCAAGTCAAGAATGGCGTTATTGTGCGGTCGAAATGTGAGATAAGTGGTGGAGAATGAAGGCTTTCCATCTCGAGCAGACTCTAGAAGCCGGACGCCGCCCTCTTCGTCTCCAATGGCGACAAGCGTGTTCGCTTCAATGTTTGTATCAGTACAATGATTGCTGGTTCATCAGCGAAAGGAAAGGGACCATACTATTACAGCTGGCAGTGCAGAAAGGTAGAGCCCGACCTTCGCTTGTGGTGTTTGCGCAAAGATGAGAATCTCCAGGACGGCTGTAGAAGTTGGCGGTTTCGCTCTGCCAGTCTTGATGATTATCAGTAAGTTCAATTGACCACAACCAGTCCAAAATACTAACATTGGCAGTCATCCACTGTTCCCGCATCTTGGATACCTTGAACGTTACTGAGAGAGCGCCCGAGTATCCGACCAGGCAGTCCAGACCATATCCGCCTGCTTATCCGGGACTTTGTCACCACGTCTTCCTCACAATCTTTTTCACTATCCGGATTGCTCTCCTGAGAGTCGGTACTAGTTGCTCGGCTGATCCTGTGACGACTCGGAGATTCTGAAATAACAGGGGATGCCCCACGGGCTCGCTTTATCGGGGAAGATCCATCTACCGTAGTGTTTGGGGAGACAGCTATCTTCCTCCTCTTCACACCTACAGGCCTGGACCATTCATTCTCATCTCGCAAGGGGCTTATATCGGGGAACGGTTCGAAGTTCAGCCGTTTATGGCTACTGGAGTTGGTATGGCGATTGACTGCAGGAGAAGTAATGTCCCGCAAAGCATGCCTTGAATAGCTGCTTGGCCTGCGTTTGCTGAAAAATGATCGCGGGGTAAAGAAGCGTGTGAAGGTCCTCGGAGTGACAGTTGCTTTCTTCCTCGGCTTGCCACCTTTGAGGCCTTCCGAAGACGACACCGGCGGCGAGAGCAGCAATTGTTCCCCGGACAGTGCTTCCGGCACTTGTTCGACGTGTATTTGAGCTTCATTGTGCATAGTTAGTGTCATACATAGAAGCTACAGCTTCCAAAACCCGCGATAAATCAGAAATGCACTGTGTAGGCAAAAGCAATGACTGGCAAGTCCGGACGAGGATGAGTTCGCGCAACGCGTCCAAATTGGCACGGAAGCACAGACCATCGAGGCGCGGACGCCAAATGGGGGTCGAGTACGGACTAACTGGATTGAGACACACTAAAATTGAAACTAACCTATACAGGTAGAGCCTCGGAATATCATTCTTACGACCGGCACAATTTTCCAGTGTCGTTTGATGCCTAAGTTATTGGGGCAGCATCTGCAATTGAGTCCATGACCGGTTCCTTAATCTCGTGCGCACTGAAAGGCTCTCTCTCGGGGCCTTCACGATCGCTTAACTCCAGATACTTGCGTGATTGGATCTAATCCTTCTCAACTCCAGCATGGCGCCAATCAAACGGAAGGGCGGCCCGGATACAGAGTCCCATCCTCACAACCCTAAAGCTCGAGCTTCGGCGGTTGACGATCGCCTCTCGAAGAAGAGAAAAACGTCCCAGAACAATCAGTCCTCAAAGCCCCAAGCCCCATCACGGAAAGCAGATGATTTATCTCCGAATTTGGACAATCGACCCTCCACACTTTCGGTGCTGGGGCCTGAGGAGCCGTCGTTTCCTCGAGGTGGAGCGAGCATCTTGACGCCATTGGAGCATAAGCAGATTCAGATTGATGCAACAAGGGATGTTCTTTTCGAGCAACAGAGCCTCAAGAAGACTAAGGCTGTTCTCGACGATGGTCTTGACAACGGAGACTCGGACGTGGCAGAGACGGCAAAGCCCTCAAGGTTAAAAGGAAAAGGAAAGCTAAAGTCAAGAACTAAGAAGGGACAAGTCGCTAAAGAGACGCAAGACCATGGTATCAAGATTGAAGGATTGAGTTATAAGCGAATCGTACCAGGATCCGTTGTCCTTGGTCAGGTCTCTCGAATCAATTCTAACGATGTTGCTGTCGCTCTGCCCAATAATCTGACGGGTTATGTACCCCTGACATCGATCTCTGAAAGGGTGACGGAACGATTTGAGACGTTAATGGGTGCAATTGATGACGATACTACGGAAGCCGGATTGGAGCAGGAGAGGGATGTGGATCTAAGATCATTTCTGTCTCTAGGACAGTACTTACGAGCGTGCGTTACATCTACTGGTGACAGCGTGGGCGGAAAGAACAAGAAACACATCGAGTTGTCGTTGGATCCTCGAAAGGCCAATGCGGGACTGGCGAAGTCGGACCTAGTAGTCAATAGCACGGTGCAGGCATGCGTAAAAAGTGTGGAAGATCATGGGCTCGTGATGGATGTGGCTCTGGAAGAAGAGTCCGTGCGTGGTTTCATGTCGTCAAAGGAAGTAGGGCTCGACGTTGATTATGCTCATATTGAAGAGGGTGCAGTCTTTCTATGTATCGTCCTGGGCCACAGCTCAGATGGGAATGTCGTCAAGCTCTCCAGCGACCCACGAAGAATAGGAAATGTCAAGAAGTCGAACTACCTTACAGACGCGCCAAGGGTGAACTCGTTTATGCCTGGTACGGCAGTGGAATTGCTAGTCTCACAACTTACACCTTCAGGTATAGCAGGGAAGGTGATGGGCTTGGTAGATGTTACTGCTGACCTTGTGCACTCCGGCGCTGGCCCTTATGGGAAAGATCTGGAGAACAAATACCAGGTTGGAAGTAAAGTCAAAGGACGCATCGTGTATACGTTTCCCAACAATGACCAAAAGAAGCTGGGTGTATCGCTTCTCGACCATATTCTGGCTCTCCGCCCTCATAAAGTGGATCTTTCAGACGGGAAGGGTGCTGCAGACCCAGTGACCGCCCTACCTCTCTCGACCATCGTGGACAACACGAAGGTCGTTAAAGTGGAGCAAGGAGTCGGAATTTTTGTGGATCTAGGCATTGTAGGCACTCGGGGCTTTGTCCACATATCGAGGATTACAGATGGGAAAATAGAAACCTTGTCAGAGTCTACAGGACCATATAGGGTTGGCTCAATTCACAAAGCACGCGTCCTGGACTATAACTCGATGGACAACCTTTACATTGTTTCTATGGAACGAAAGATTATAGATCAGCCCTTTCTACGTTTCGAAGATATTCAGGTTGGGGAAACCGTGAAAGGTAAGGTCGAGAAGCTCATCATTAATGCCCTAGGCGTTGGCGGAGTCTTGGTCACTCTCGCGGACGGGATTACAGGAATGGTGCCGGAGATACACATGGCCGACGTACATTTGCAGCATCCCGAGAAAAAGTTCAAGGAAGGCCTGTCTGTCAAGGCTCGAGTTCTTTCAGTAAACCCAGAACGACGACAAGCTCGCTTGACGTTGAAGAAGACACTGGTCAATAGTGATTCTGCCATTTGGAAATCATACGCAGACATTCAACCTGGGGCACAATCGCCAGGCACTCTTGTGAATATCCTTCCTTCTGGCGCCGTCGTCCAATTCTATGGCTCGGTCCGTGGCTTCCTACCAGTATCTGAAATGAGCGAAGCCTACATTCAGGACCCCAAGCAGCATTTCCGCACTGGCCAGGTTGTCAATGTGCACGTTGTATCTGTGGACCCGGACGAAGGGAAACTGATTGTGTCTTGCAAGGATCAAGTCGAACTGAGTGCTGCTCAACTGACTACACTGAAGAATCTTCAGATTGGCGATATTGTGTCCGGCACCGTAGTGGAGAAGTCGACCGATGACATACGGATAGAGCTGGAGGGTTCTGCGCTCACAGCACGAGTCCCTCTAGGTCATTTGACGGATGGCTCACAGCACAAGATTGCCACAGCATTGGAGAAGATCAGAGTCGGTCAACCACTACGTGACTTGCTAGTGTTGGAAAAGATGGAGAGCAAGCACCTAATCACGCTCACCAACAAGCCAAGCTTAATCAAAGCTGCCAAGGATGGAAAGCTATTGAAGAGTTTCGATGATCTAACTGAGAGCTCGAGAGTAAACGGCTTTGTGAGGAACATCATCCCAACAGGTGTCTTCGTTCAGTTTGCAGGGAGTTTGACGGGCCTGCTTCCTAAGAAGCAACTCCCGGAAGAGGTGCTAGCCCTACAGGATTTTGGCATGCGGCGTTATCAAACTATATCTACTACTATCATGAAAGTCGATCATGACCAGCGGCGATTCCTTCTCTCCATGATCGAGGACAACAGTAAAGTCAAGGAGCAATCGAGAGCTACGGTTCAGACAAAGGTGCTAGATCGAGCTATCTCAAATCCTGTGGATGAAGAGTCGCAGACGATCGACGACTTCACTATCGGTAAGCTCACAAAGGCAAAGATCGTGTCCGTAAAAGATACGCAGATGAACGTTCAGCTGGCCGATGGCATCCAGGGAAGGATTGATGTGTCCGAGGTATTTGATTCCTGGGCGGATATCAAAGACAGGAAGCATCCCCTCCGCAGCTTCAGTACTAAGCAGATCCTACCTGTCCGTATCCTGGGCGTTCATGATGCTCGAAATCATAGGTTTCTGCCCATCACGCACAGCGGAAGAACCCCTGTGTTCGAGCTGACAGCAAAGCCAAGCAATCAAAACGGAGAAAGACTCAGTGTCCTCAGTCTAGATCAAGTTGAAGTTGGATCTTCATGGCTTGCATTCATCAACAACATCGCGGCTGACTGTCTGTGGGTGAATTTGTCGCCAAATATTCGAGGCCGCATCCGGATTACGGATGTTTCAGATGATGTATCTTTACTACAGGATCTTGAGAAGAACTTTCCGCTTGGGTCCGCTCTCCGGGTGCATGTTACTGCCGTTGATGTGACTAACAACCGACTCGATCTCTCCGCGAGGTCTGGCGTCTCTACCGCTCAACTAAGTCTGACAGATTTATCTTCAGGCATGATCTTACCGGGACGAGTTACTAAAGTCACAGAGCGACAGCTGATGGTTCAGTTGAACGATATAATCTCTGGTCCAATACACTTAACGGATCTCGCTGACGATTATTCGCATGCAAACCCAACTACGTTCCAGAAAAACCAGGCCATCCGCGTCTGCATTGCTGATCTGGACGTACCTAACAAAAAAATAATCCTCTCGGCTCGTCCTTCCAAAGTCCTTAGCTCGTCCTTACCCGTTCGAGATCCCGAAATTCGAAACCTTTCTCAGCTGAATGTAAACGACGTTGTCCGCGGTTTTGTGAAGAATGTAGCAGATAACGGTCTTTTCGTCACGCTTGGTACGAACATCACAGCTTATGTTCGCGTCTCCGATCTTTCCGACTCGTTCCTCAAGGACTGGAAATCCTCCTTCGAGATTGATCAGCTTGTCCAAGGCAAGGTTATCCTTGTAGACCCTCTGCTCAACCATGTGCAGCTGAGCCTCAAACAATCGATTTTAGGCAAAACTTACGTTGCTCCTATCACCTTTGACGACATAAAGGCAGGTCAGATTGTTACTGGTAAGGTTCGGAAGGCGGAGGACTTCGGCGTTTTCATTGTTGTGGACAACTCTACGAACGTGAGTGGCTTGTGCCATCGAAGCGAGATGGCTGAGCAGCGAGTAGAAAATGTGAAAAAGTTGTATAACGAGGGAGACGCGGTCAAGGCGAAGGTACTAAAGGTGGACCACGAGAAAAGACGAATCAACTTCGGCCTGAAAGCGTCTTATTTTGAAATTGATTCGGAGGAAGGCGAAGACGATGGCGATAACGAGGCGGAAAGCATGGATGGAGTCCGTTTAGGTGCCGACGACGGGGATATAGCTGATGACGAAGGCTTTGACACGGGCAACGGAGTTGATCTTGACCATGTACATGACACGGCGAGCAAGCTGGATGCTGCAGACACTCCAATGGGCGACGCTGTTGACGACACAGACATACTGAAGCCAAGACCCGGAACCACAGGCTTGAGCACCGGAGGTTTCGACTGGACGGGGGGCCTTGGCGAAGAGACAGCTGTGCCGGCTGAGACCACTGCAGAGACTAGCACTTTGCAGAAAAGAAAGAAAAGGAAGTCGGAAATCCAAACCGACAGGACGGCTGATCTCGATGCCCAAGGTCCACAATCAATCGCAGACTTTGAGCGCCTGCTGCTAGGCCAACCAGACTCTTCCTACCTTTGGATTAGCTATATTGCCTTTGAGCTGCAGCACAGCGATGTTGCAAAGGCTCGGGAAGTTGCCGAGAGGGCCGTGAGAACCATCAGTATGAGAGAGGAGACTGAAAAGATGAATGTGTGGATTGCCATGCTCAACTTGGAAAACACATATGGCGACGATGAATCGGTGGAGAAAGTCTTCAAAAGGGGCTGCGAGTATAACGATGCTCAAGAGATCCATGAGCGATTGACGAGTATTTGGATACAGTCTGGCAAGCATGAGGTGAGCGGTGCCATTTTCATCTACTCCCCCAGCGCTAACGAAGTATCTCTGTAGAAAGCAGATGACCTCTTCCAGTCAATGGTCAAGAAATTCTCTCAAGATCCCAAGGTGTGGCTGAATTATGCGACGTTTCTCTTCGACGTGGTCAGTTCGCCTGATCGTGGACGCGCCTTGCTACCTCGTGCCATGCAATCTCTCCCCAAGTTCACCCATCTAGACTTGACCTCCAAATTCGCACAGCTGGAATTCCGCTCGCGGCACGGTGACCCCGAACGCGGCCGCACTATCTTCGAAGGCCTCCTGAGCACCTTCCCGAAGCGGCTGGATCTGTGGAACGTGCTGCTCGATCTCGAGATCAAAGCCGGCGAGAAAGACCAAGCGCGCCGGCTGTTTGGGCGGGTGACGTCGGGCAAGCTGAAGAGCAAGAAGGCCAAGTACTTCTTCAAACGATGGTTGGAGTTCGAGGAGAAGGAGGGGAATGCGAAGAGCGTGGAGAATGTGAAAGCTAGAGCGGCGGAATATGTGAGACAGCAGGAGTTGGAGAAGGCGTCGCGTAAGGAGGAGCTCTGATGGTCGTGAGAAGACCGTGTGTCATGGATACGGGACTTGTATCGTCATGTGATGCCACACTCATCTAGTGTATTTCAAGCAGTCACTTCACGCCTTCCTCGTCTTGACTTTGACCCAACCGAGCTGTAGCATGATATTGAGTTGGTAGTTGATTACACGCCTCTGAAAGATCTTAAATTTCATCAGTCTAAGATATCCTTCAGTATACTGGCTTCGTCACCGAACAGCTTGTTAAAGCATCCTTCGGGAAAGGCCCGCGACTTTAGTCACCACATCATGGCGTTGCGGACGAGAAACATTTCATGTGCTGCGGAGCTAATTAGGCAAGCATTACAGTTCTATTAATATACAGATGCCATCAAACAATACACATGACCGATGTCCTACCTATACACATGCCCGCCATCCATTCCCGTTCTCAATGCCCCTGTCCAGATGCAAACGTGTATGCAGCGAAATAACAAGCTGATAAAACTCCAGAAATGCTAGACGCATGAAGGAGAGATTGGCTTTTGAAAGCCAGCCTATAACACCGCCTTATGCATGTAAAGTACAACTACCGTCGATTAAGTTCGTAGTATTCAATGGTCTATAAGGTCCGGAACGCCCGAGGTATTGTTTGAGACGATGGAACGAGTCAGAACCGTCGTGAGAGAGCCGTTAGTTGAGAGAGCCCAGGATTTTCTTGCCAAGCAAGACCACGGATTTCTTGCGCTTGCTGACAGGTGTTAGAGAATAGACACGAGAGCGAGGGAGTAGACAACTCTTACCCGTCTTCGATCTCGTCATCGTTGCTATCTTTGTGATGGAAGTGAGCCCATTTACGATCGTTGGTGGTAAGGGACCGCCCGAGTCTGTAGTGTTTGTAGCTGTAACTCTGTGGAGGATTAGCTCAAAGCTTCAGCATCAAACAGTGATGCTTGGAAACTTACCTCATCTCCACTCTCAGCGCGAGATGCCGGGATTGATGTTGGTTCGGAGGTAAACGTTGCGCTTCGCGTCGACAGGCTTTTGAGACTGGAGGCATATGATTCAGTACGGGTAAGATGACTGCCTCCACCCGAGTTGAACGATCGACGCGGAGATGCTGATCGATCACGACTAATGCTCCGATCTTGCGACATAGCGGTATCTGTAGTGTCGGTCAAGCTGTCCGTATTCGGTAACAGCATTGAAGAGTTGGCAATTTCCCGTAAACGACTCTGTTGCTGCTTGTTGGGTCGATGATGGGAGATTTTGTTGCCGATGATTGCGCCGGTATGGGAGATGAGGGCTCTGATCACATCCTTTTTCAGCCGCAAGGCAAGGTCGAGTTTTGACCATGTCTTATTCCGATACTCCAAGGCAGGCATACGGAAGACAAAATCATGTACGTCTTCAATATTCCGTTCTCCCTTGCCCTTATAACTCAGACAGAGTACAACGCTGGGTATTTTCACGTAAGCTAGAGTCATGTAGTTTGAGGCTCTTGAGATCATTTGGGTCAGATCGTCGGATGGCTTGTCCTTCTCTTTCATACCATCCTTACTCGTGGAACGGTGCAACCCGAATTTCTTAACCTTGTCCCCGTTGCTATTTAAGCCTGACAGATTGCTCGAAGAGGCATCATTCGAACGTCGAGCATTTGCGAGCAGACTATCAGCTGACGCTTTTTTGTTGACTGTGCGAATTGATTGGATATTTCTGGTAGACGTTGATCTATTTGAGTGCTGGAATAGATTGAAATGATGAAAGTCTTCGTTGGGACTTCCCTTGCCCCGTATACCCGATCTGTTGCGCATAGATGATGCTGGGCGGCTGTTGTCTGGTAAGGTCAATGTTGGTTTGAGTCTCAGCTCAAGCGAGCCAGCTCCTGAGCTCGATATCCTTTGATCACTTTCAGCATCAAAGTCGACCTGTTCACTGGAGATGTCGTACGGTCCGTCTTCGATGTCCGAACCGTCGTCCTCAAGTGGCACAGAACGAATGGGTTTTACCATGGGAGACGAGAGTCCTTCGCCTTCAAAAGCATTTGAATTGATTCCAGGGAAGATGTACTCGAAGAGCTTTTTCCCAATCTCATGTTCTAACTGAATCTTCAAAGGATAGAGATCAACTTCGAACTGGTCTAGTACGGGTATGCCTGCGATGGCCTCCAACATATGCCACTGTACTCTTAACATTTTGGTCGCACTCTCTGTGAACGGCCTTCCATTTTCGAAATAGGGCGCAATCATCTCCGGATACAGAGCGTCCGGAAGTAGGTTAAGACCGCGAACTCGTTCGATTGCCATGGTGTTGTGGTTCGAACCGTCGCTATTGTCGATACGGTCGTAAACAGCGTTTCTTAGCTGGAACTCCACAAGGGGCTCATTCTTCTCTCGCATCAGGTGCCACACGACCTCAGATGCCGAGAGATACCACCGAAGAAGTCCGTTCGTCCGAGAAGACTGGGATCGGTCATCGCCTTTCCGCTGAGATGTTGTGATGGCTTTCATCATGAAGAAAAGCTCATCTTCGCAGTTGGCCAGATCCCGTTCGATGGCCAGACGGTCCTGCCAACCTTGAAGGTCAAGGTACTTGGCATTGATCTGGAAATGGGTTTTGATCTCCTCAAGTTGTCGGATACGCTCTTGTAAACGGGTCACCGTCTCTGGCGTCCCCCGCAGGTCACTGAAATCAGAAGCCAGCATGATCTTCTCAAGTTTCTCACTGCGTACCTTCTCCAGAGGCTCGCTGAACAGCAGCAAGTCTAGTACTATGATGTACATCGTATAGTACTGATCGGAATCGCATATAGCTCGAATTTGAGGGAAGTCGACCGAGAGGTGATCAATCCTACTTTCGGTGTTCTCCAAGCTTACTTCGTGCCCTGGCTCCCCATCAGTCACTTCATCGTTGTACTTTAGCCGGAGGGTGTTGTATTTATCGTATCTCAAGCTTGCTGAGGTCCTCTCCACGACCCGTGAGAAGCCGAAAGGGTTCAGTTTGAAGTCAAACATTACTTCCATAGGCACCCAAGGTGGCCATGCTGACCCCTTACGGGTGCCGTAGCGTGTACCGGAGTACATATGTAAGTACTGTAGGAGCGTCTTCTCGTCCGAAACGAAGAATTGCACACTATCCATGTCGACAGAGAACCTACGCTGCACCAAACCACTGACATCGTCTGCGATGCGGTCTTTATCCATGATTTGAACCACCTTCAATTGCATGCCCTTCGCCGTTACTAGCAGCACTGACTTAGCGTTCTTTTCGCTTTGCAACTGAATCTGTGGAGCGATGAGCCGGACGTAGTAGCTGTTTTGTGGTGTGAAATTGACCGCGATGTTCTTCTCTGTATCCACTGTCGAGGGTTTCGCCGCACTATCCGAGGATGTCGGATCATCCGCTTCAACGAACTTTTTGCCATCGTCCAGTAACTGTTGTATTCGGCTTTCAACCTCCGAATCACTGGCATCCTTGGGGCTTATGGGTACTGAAGGTGAACCGATCGAAGGAAGTGCGTTATCTCGCGGCGACTCCGGAGACTTGGTCTTGGCTTTGTGCTGCTCTTCAACGATGTCTAGAATGAACTTCACAGCTCGTCGAGACATATAGTAGACGAAACCCCGTCTCTGACTGACCTGGTGCACGTAACGAAGAATGATATTCCGTAGAGCATTGTTCCATTTCAATTGGACGTTGTGGGCGATGAAACGATTATTGAAATCGGAGACTAGGTCTGCAAGCGGTGCTGCTTCCAGCACCTCTGCTTCAGCTTCCACATGCTGATTGGTATAATCATATCTAGATTTACTGCTGCTTGGTTCTTGCTCGTTAGATCCAAGCTTGGGCGCTGCAGACTCCCTCCTCTGCAGGCGCTCTGAGAGACCTTCGAAAACGCTTTGCAGAAAGTCCTTCTTGCTCTGTAGCACCTTGCCCTGATGATCTAGGATGTCGAACTGTTCTTTTGGGCGTTTGTCCTTGTAGCTGTCCCTTACCACGCGTAGCTCTTGTTCTCCGAGTACCCTTCTGTGAGTCTCAATTTGCTGGTCTATCTTCTCAATACGTTCTCTAATCAAGTCGCACTGAACACGGCGTGGATCGTTGTCTTGGGACATCACACAAAAGTGAGTAGGTTCGTTACCAAAGGTGGTCGACCGTGTTGCATTGTGTGATATAGAGTCCTCGTGGTCGGTCTGCCTGAAGTAAGAAAAACGAGGGGCGAAAGCGAGCGGCATTATCTTGGTTTTCGGGTTTGACTCTGCCGGCAAGATCCAGTCCAGCTCGACGAAGTCGTCCATATCGATCCATGAGAGGTCGTTGTCAGGTATGGTGAATTTAGAGATGTCGACAGAGGCGACAGGATTCTGGTATGAGGCCAAACCCTCGGCTGAAGCTCGCTTCACATCTTCGGGAGTTGTTCCTGCTATGCTTGCTGACACTGCCCGTATATCAGCAGATATGAAGTCCAATTGTGCCTGGTCGATCCGCATGCCACTTGTTTTGATTGGTTTGACCGGACCTTTGGCTTGCGCCGCAAATTCTTCCCTGCGCTGATGGAGATCCAACATGAAGCTATCTAACCTTAACTTCAGCCCGGTCGCAGTTATTACATCTTCAGTGTAGTCTTCGGGGTCCTTGTGTTTATATATATGGGCGATGGATAGTGGAGATAAGAGCAAATTGTATTTGATTGTAGCGAGATGTCGGCCAAACTTTTTACTCGACTTTTCGAGTCCTGGCCAGAGGTTGCCTTGTCGCACGGGGAGGGACATGACACCAGAAAACATTGACCACCAACTGAAGAAGTGGGTGAAGAAGCGAGGAGTGAGATGTACCGTATTGTAATTCGAGGATGGCTTCAGATTCGTGACTGACCAATCCCGATTCAAGGGGGCAACGACTGCGAGTGACAAGTGTATGTGGTGACTTCGGAAGCCTTGGAACGCGTCATAATCCTGGAATTTTGTTAGCCTAGGTCAGTACTCACAGGTACCTATGCTTCGAACCTGTCTAGTGGGATCCTTTGAGTGGCGGACATTTCTCAGCGTGACGTCGTAATGTGGCCTAAAAGCAAAGGACCGACCGCCTCCGTTGACGTTACGCTCAAAGACGAGACCAGCCAACCACCGGACATTGCCAGATAGCTTCATGACGACTTTCTTGAAAAGGGCACTATCTTCCGAGCTGCTACTGTTGGAGACACTGCTCCCGCCATCGCGATCAACAGCATCCATAGCCTGATGAGCCTGATGGCTGTAATTAGGGATTGCTAATACATATTCGCCACCAGAGACAGTCATGAACTTCTTCGGATCGTCGTCTTGATGAATGCTCCATTGGACGTCGTTCCGCCAGCACATGATGAATCCCGCGCCGTGACTGGTAACAAAGTATGGATCGCGAGCACCTTTCAGACATTAGTCTGCAGCATAGATCATCGTAGAGATTACATACCTTTTAGCTTAAGATGCACGTCGCCCTCACCTTTCCATCGGACATTGATGCGAGAATGCACACTCAGCCGGATCTTGTCCCAGAATCCTGTCCGTTCGGACGGATCGACCTGTGGTTTCGTGAAGCCTTCGATTATCATCATCATATCTTGTATTGCCGGCTGGTAGGACGTGCCCCATGTCATACTGGTAGGATGGCTGGTGTTAATGTCAATGATGACGTCTGAGTAAGTCTTGACCGGAGACACAGTTCGGCGGACATCAATTGCAAAGCAGCTGCGTCGATCATGCTGGGAAAATTTCTCTGGCGGTATCACGTTCACCTGGACGTGCCGTGTCGACTCGCTAGCTCTGAACTCTTCTGCAATGATGAAGTCGGTCTTGAGCGACCAGCTTGGCAATCGCGGGGACTGGCCCAGCTTGATGGCTGGTACGTGCAGTAAAGGCAGTGGATAATCTCGTAAGGTGACTCGAGCCTCACCCATATCAATCTGAACATTCATGGGTATCAGAAGTGAGTACTTCATATCGAAAGGCATACCCTTGCCAACCCTGTTCAGGAATCTCGGGTACTCAGCAATGGGAAATAAGGGCTTATCAATGACCACACTAAGATCGCTGATGAGAGCTGACATCAGGCCCGGTCGAGCGGGTATACCCAGGATTTGCTCCGTCTGGTCACCGCTCTCGGGCACCTCGTCTGCACCAGAGATGATTCTACGAATCTCTCGCATAGCAGCGTTCTGGTATTGTAAGCCTCTATCAATCCGTTTCTTCCAGCTCCGACTCTCATATTCCTGTAATCTCTTCCAAGCCTTTTCCACCGTGACGGTAGCTTCACCACTCAAATCACATACCCCGTCAGGATCGTAGCGCATGTGCCGGCTACGATTCACACGCGAGGTGGAACGACGACGAGGTCTTGCCTCGTTACTATTGCTTCGATGTCTGACCTCGTCAGTCTGAGAAAGCTTACTCCTGCCACGAGGTTGCAGGCGGGATGTTTGTGCGCGAAAACGGGATGATCCCCGACGAATCTGGGCCTCCTCTAATTTCTTGGTCTTAACTTTGAAGGCATTTTCTCGAGCTAGTCTGTGTTTCTGCTCCACAAGCCCTAGGCGATAAATAACGCCTAATTTCCATTCGAAGGGTCCATCTTCAAGTTCAAGTTGCAAAGTCTTGCTACGCACCGAGATCCGTGGCACCCGCTTTGGTCCTTCGGGATGCTTTTCGAGGACATACTCGTTTGTTCCAGCTCTAAATCGATGGTGAAGCTGTTCGGTAGCCTTGACCACATTAACAAGATTATCAAAGACCTTATGAAGGACAAGTTGATGGGGAACTGCTAGTCTAATGAAGTCCGCAGACACGTCGATGGACTTTTCATTGACGAATGATTTGCCAGACTTCCTCCGACTCTGTCGGAAATCAAGGCGATGATTTCTGATGCTAACAATCCGGGCCCAGACTTGCTTCAGTCTGGTAGCTTCCACATATAGGCGGACAAGGCTAGCCCTCATGAATGGAGCAGCCCAACGATGCCGGCCGGTATCCAGACCATAGATCTGAACCATCATAGGCGGATCTGAGGGCATCGTCACCTTGATCTGTAGCAGCGATGCCTTCACATCAATCGTCACCAACTCCTCCCGTTGCTCACTCTCGTCTGAAGGTTTGCGCCTCACAGGGTCCTGCGAGCACGTTTCGAGAGTTGGCGCTTTTTCCGATGCTTCCTGCGTTGCGGTGAATGAGTTTCGAAGCGCTGTGCAGGCCACCGCAATAGCGTAATGGCGGTAAAGTGAATAGTTCAAGTATAGAGTTTGGAAGTAGGAATTGACATGAAGGATCGGGCCCTGGGAGTCTTTGGACGACGTGAGCGCAATCTCGAGGCGAGGAAGAGAAAGGAATGCGCTGGGTTCCCAGTGATCTAAGGAGTCGACGATGTAACCTTCAAGATCCCTAAAGTGTACAGCAAGGCGTCTACCATCCTTCGCATCTTGAGCCGTCTTGCTTGGCCTAATAGGAGACGCAGCTTCTGCGAACGAGTCCTCCGTAGTCGCATCCAGCTGGCTCGTTGTTCTGCGTTTTGACAGCGGTGGCCTTTTGGACGTTTCGTTCTTATGAGCCTTATATTCCGCAGTCCACGACTCGAGCTGCAATGCGATACCTCGAGTATTCTGTGAGATCTCGGGATCCATTCCGGCAATTTCGACGCCAAAGTCAGAACCTTGGAGGCTGAAATGATGTAACCAGGGCGGTAGCCGCCGTAGAAGATTGACCTTGCGAGAAGTTGCAAGGGAACCAGCCTCTCCTGATCGTACACCATCTCTCAACTGCTTGACTATCTGATGCAGCCCGGTACTGATCTCGGGACGCACCAAATGCACAGAGAATGTCTTTAAAGTGCCGGTCGCCAGCACGTGCACCTCAGGCGATGCATACATCTCAACCCTTAGTTCGAGAGCCTGGGTGACAAGCAGGTTATGCCGATCCCCGGTTGCAGTCTGGTAGTAGAGTTGATGGGATGCGATCCTAAAGTTTGAAATGAGTGCGTAACTGACTCTATCGGTTGCTGAGTGCGACGATTCGACGTCTAATGAGATGGATGATATCGACGATATCAATAAGTCGTAGTCTTCGGGATCCGTGGACTTCAGATCCGCGGACGGAAGCACAACCCTGATTACCGGCTCATGCACGGATAGCCTGATACTGGCTTTTGGTAATAGTCGGGATATCAGGTGGTGGTTGTCTTGCACTGACCCTCCGGAAGACATTGAACGGGACTGCAAGAGGACTAGTACGAGAGGCAAGTGTCTTGGGTCAAGGTCAAGCGATGGGGAAGTAACAACAATGTTTGCGAAGAGAATATTTGCATTCCGTTGTGTCGCATTCTGGTCGTCCGAGTAGGCAATGGTCTTAGACGGGAGTGTTGTTTTGACGGTTGTGGTAGCCATTGGGACGTATATCAGCCGGTCAGGATTTCCACCCCCATCGTCTATGCTGATTGCTATCGAGATGGCAGCAAGTAATGCTTCGTGAGCTATGTCTTTAGAAGAGAAATACATTCGATGCGCCGGACTCTTCGGGTCTAAGCGGTGGAGATCGATGCCTACTTCGTTCATCGAAATATTCAAGTACAGAGGTGATCCAAGTGGTTGCATCGAATGAATCCTCTTCGACAAGCCAATAAAACTCACAGCTAACTGCACCTCTTGAATTCCACGTAGAATGGAGCTGACGAATTCTTTCCAATCTGATACAGCCTGGACTATCGTTTGTTCCCTGCTACCCGGCACGTCCAGCTCACCCATGACATTTGTCACGGAGATGTCGCCTTCCCAGGAGCCAGATCCGAAGCCAGAGTATGCTCTTCTACAGTGTTGAATCCGCTTGAAACAAGTGACCAGGTCATCGTAAGGGATATGGACCCGCCCAAGCTTAAGGGACACCGACGCGTCGCGAAGACCTTCCCGGTCCTTGTACAGCAATCCGTGAATGTTGAGTCCACAGGCGTCAAGTATCTCTAGCGAGTCCCTGCTTTCGGGAGTGAAAAGCACACTTCTTAGTCCAAACATCCATTCCGCAGGCCGCAGTTCACCTCGGGGGTCCTTCTTGTGTTGAAACAGTCTGCTGCGATCCACCGTCTTACGTCGTGTATCCACAGCCACGGTGAAAGTTCCGATCTGTAGACAGGCAATGTCCGTGATGATCAGCATGGAATTGAGGGCCATGACGTCAACCAAACGTAGCCAATGGATTTTCCGTTGTAGCCGCTTAATCTTCTCCTTGAGCTCCATCATCCTCTCCCACGTCCGATTCTGGTTTTGTTGGGAACGGAATTGCCCTTCAGGCGGCTTGCCCTTGCCTTCGGCCCAACCCAGTGTGCAGCTAGGTCCATCAGCCGCATCCAGGGTATCCTCCATCTTCGATGAGCCACCGCCATTTTGTCCTGCAGCCAAAGTCTTCAGATCCACGGTGACCCTCAACTCTGTAAACTTGAGGCTGATCCAGGTCGGTTGCGCGAAGGTCGGACGGTGCAGATGCAGACCCAAGCCCCGTATATCGAGTCGAATCCCATCTTTCGGAGTGTAGGCAATATGGCGCAACGAGAAGTAGCCGATCCGCTGTATGGAAATCCCGGTGATTATCCTCAAGACAGCGAAAACAAGAAAGGAGGCCAGGTACAACAGGAGCACAATTCCCAAGCAAAAAACGGGACTGGCTAAAGCCATCTTTGTTCAGGATGGCTGCGGTTGCGGTAGTCGAACCAAGCTGGGCGTTTGTGAAGCCAACATTCTCAGGTCAAAGCATATGTACGTGTACAATGCCATGCCCTGGTCTGGTTGATAGCTAAACCACGGCAGTATTGGCAGGCCATCAACTTGTGGACTTTTCACTTTGCCTTGACAATTGTGGAGGGGGACTTGGCTTGCCGTCGACGCTGTCACGATGCACAATCAAGTGCACGTATAGGTAGGTAAGGTAGGTATTTGTACTGTAAATCCGACGAGTTCCGTCACGTACGTGGACGAGTGAGGTAAGGTAAGGTAAGGTAGCTTGGCTCCGGAAGCGAAATGAGGACTACCTTAGGTTTCAGCACAAGTTAACGTTATCTTGATACGATATAAAGCGTATATATTACCATTTTTACCTTATCGAGTCTCGATCTAACCTTATGAAGAAGACACTAAGGTAACCATCTTCTGCAAATGCTTCCATCACTCCGCTCGATAGGGTTTGAAGTATGGGTCGTCATTGGTACGGTATATTAAAAGAGCCATCCCAGAATGGCTAAGGAGTGATAACTACAGTACCTTACAGGCCAATGCTCAGCGCCGAACTTAGTATAGAGACTGTCCTGTTACCCTATCCCTCAATTCCAAGCGAAGAAAGTCCGGAGCATACAGAAGTGACCCTCCCGATAAACGTTCGCACGGACATCTTATACCAAGCTAGTCTCTTCGTAGGGAAAGGTGTAGAGACACTTTGAAAAGGGATGATATAACGGTGGAGGTGGAAGCAGGCCGGTCGCTGATCGTTGTGGCGGCCTATACCCAAAGCTGTGTAAGTCGATGATATTCTGGGCTCTAAGGTAGTGAACGGCCAGCGTTATTGCGAAGTATTTGGCGAGGCCACCCGGAAGAGGAATGAAGGAAGCCTGCAAGATAAGAGGTTTCGTCGTGACTCCACCAAGATGCTTCGGTCTCGACTATACGAGTCCCAGATCCGTCCACCATCTGAAGTGCTCTAAACCTTATCGGTAAAAAAGTAACCCTCGATAAAAAGCTTGTCGCCAGCGAAACCGCTTCGATGGATCGGCCCACAGCGTCACAGCGGCAAAGTAGACCTTTGGCACACGGTGCAAAAGGGGTTGCGTGGTTACGGATTCTTTCTCTCTTGCTCTCCCACGTTACCAGGCCCTTCTCTTAGCTTCTCGATCTTATCATCGATGATGGCAAGCTCCGCATTGACCCGCAGCAACCTCTCACGAAGCATCACTTCGTATTCCTTATCAGAGAGCACCTTGAATGGAGTCCACTTCGATTCAGCCATTCGTCGCCAAAATGATTCCGAACGAGAAGAATCAGCGAGACCAACGCTGATTGCCTCTGATCGTTGGGCAAGCACCCGGTTCAGAGCGACCTGCCCAATGAGGCCGAATAATGAGAACATGATAGTCCCGGGAAGTATATTTGCTCGTCCTCCTTCGCCGAATATTAGCTTAGCCTGTTAACGATTGATTCAAAGTCCTCACTCAGGAGTGCAGCGGTACTGCCACCAGCTACCCCACCTGCAATACAACTCGCAGAGATAGGGTCACGAGGATTGGTGTTCTTGAAATCCCTTGCATGGAGTATCAAGCTCCGGGTAGCTAGAGATACATCAGCACAACATTAAGATGGTACTGCTCCGACGCTGCTGACCCCAGAATGTACTACCCAAAGCAAACCATTGTATGCCAGAGGCCAGAGCAAATAAGGTGGGAGTAGTCGATCGCAGTACCCCCGAGACGCCCCCGACAAGAAGACCCGACGTGCCTATGGGCTGGATCAGCTTTCGAGGCTTGTAACTTAGTTCATGTTCAGAGTAAGATCTGCATCAATCTTATACTAAGGGATCAAGATATATGACTGGAAGACATTGAAAAGTGCTTGGAAGATCTGTCCATGCATAATATCAAGAGATAAAGTAAGTACTTTACTCACCGCTGAAGGCACCTACCTGAAGCGCAGGCCATATTATTGACTCCATGCTCCAGGATTGAACCCCTTCGTTCTTCTGCAGTGGAAAGCCATCTTCGGTCATAATCCCTCTTCTGATACCATGTTCTGTGAAGTAGGTACAGTGGTTGAAGGAGGGGACACAGTCAGTCAGAAGCGGTCCTCCTCCGTACTTCGTACACTTACTCTATTTATTATATATAGGTACTTACCTTAGAATGACCGTTGTCGGTACAGCTTTGATGCAGGCAGGATCTGCGGGCGCTCGGACTCTCATCCAGGATAGGCTAGCGTCAAGCGGCTCATCCTTCAATTCGCCCACAATTCTTTTCCTTCGCCCAGAGGCTCGACACATTCAACCTCTAAATCAAGACGTCACAACAACACGACCAAAACGCACGCTGACAGACCCATACCCGGAACGACTAGAGATAGTCCTGATTCTAGAGTTTCTTTAGAAAGACCGTGAAGATTCTCTCAATTCATTGACTGATCCACCGCAATCATGGGTAAGCAAGGCCGAGCTCAATCGCGGCTGCCGTGAATGTGTCCTTAGGACTCTATCATCGACCCGAGAGCTGATGCCGTCACTCATAGCTCCCGCGAAGGCCAAAGGCCAGAAGATGGCTTTAGGAGATTTCCTTACGAATGAATGTATGTTGAAATTCGCGCAACCTTTAGTTGAGGCTGTGCAGCGGTTGATTTTATACAGCTTTGGGTTCTTGGGCGGATGAGATGGAAGACATGCCAATGCCCTGTAAGTTTACTGCATTTCTGGTGCAATACCGGGTAGACAGCTAACCGCCCACGTTCAGCTGGTATGACATTCTCACATGTGCACGCCTGGCTCGCACGATCCAAGACGTGTTCCGCCTATCTAGAACATAACTAAGCTTAACAGGACCAGGTGGTCGTACAGGCTATGGAGGAGATCGCTCGTTCAGTTCCACCGGTGGGTACGGAAACGGTTTTGGAGGTAAGCTTGAGCGTCATACAAACAGACGGGAATCGTTCATATCACTGAATGGTTGCAAGATCGCGGTGGATACTCGGTGCGTGAGCAGCTTCCGCTGCCAAACAAGCCACCCTATACGGCTCATCTTGGCAACATGTCTTTCGACGCGACCGAAGGGGATATAACCGACTTCTTCACTGGTTGCTCAGTCACCCATGTTCGCATTGTCGAAGACAAGATGGATAGGAAGCCTAAAGGGTTCGGTTATGTGGAATTTGCTACGCTGGATGGACTCAAGAAAGCGTTAGACTCCAATGGAGTGCAGTTCCAAGGCAGAAGTATCAGAGTCAGCGTTGCAGAACCACGTTAGTCAATCCTTGCATTAACGGAGATAAGTAAAGACGCATTGAAATGTGAACTAACGTGAACCACTACAGAGAAAGATCGGCCCGATGCTCGCGAATTTGGTGATTGGACCCGCAAGGGACCCTTGCCAGATATTTCGGGCCAACGGAAAACATCTGAGCGGGGAGGTTATACAGAGAGAGGAGCTTTCGGCTCACGAAACTACGACAACGTCTCCGAAGCTGGGAGCGACCGCGTTGACAGACGCCGACCCGCCTATGAACAGGGTGATGGCAAGGTCCGAGACTTCAGTAACTGGGAACGCAAAGGACCTCTCTCACCTGCTGTAGCGAGCGGTCCACCGGCCAGAGACATGGAGAGACCAAGAACGCAGGACGGTCCTCGAGATCGTAAAAATTCTCCTGCTTGGGGTGAGGGTCGATCACAAGACGGATCAAGGCCTCCAAGACGCGAGTTCCAAGAACGACCGCCGGTCGACAAGGCACCAACGGCACCAGAGATGGATAACCAGTGGAGAGCAAAGATGAAACCGGATCCTCCAGCGGCGAAGTCTCCACCACCACCGTCATCCCGTGAAATCAGCAGCTCACCGTCACCTGCCGCGCCGGTTGCTCCAACCGTGCGGCCGAAACTCAATCTCCAGAAAAGAACAGTCTCCGAGGCTGATCCAAACCGATCGCCTGCTTCGGCGACTTCAGATGCCAAAGCAAGTCCGTTTGGTGCGGCTCGGCCCATTGATACTTCTACTCGTGAGAAAGAAGTCGAAGAGAAGAGACAGATTGCCCTAAAGCAGAAGAGAGATCATGATGAGAAGATGAGGGAAGAGCGGCGGCTGGCCAAGGAGGCGGAGAAGGCAGAGAGAGCCGAGAAAGTCGAGAAATCCGAGAAAGCAGGAAAAGCTGCGTCCAAAGACCAGGAGAGTGAGAAGAAGGAGAACGGGGTGGATGGGCCTCCAGCAGGGAAGAACTACGAGATCTTGCGGAAGGCGGTTCAGGATGAGAGCACAGCGGCTGACGAAGAGGCGGATACGGAAGGCGTTAAGACTCTCGTTGCGGAAGATAAGGCGGTCAAGCCAAAGGAAATAGTCCAAGACATCCCAGCAAAGCCTGCGGAAGGGACGTGGAGGGGCAACGGAAATATAAAGGCGCCAGAACCCGCAACGGATTCGAGCGCTGATGCCTTGGAAGAAGATGGCTGGAGCACTGTATCAAAACCGAGGAACAACCGGAGAGGAGGCAACCAAGCTGCGAGGGCGATCGCGTCTTAAACCTCAACTCAACCCCTGCGCTTATGAACTGTTCACATTCACTCCACCAGTCGTTCGGAGTCGGTCGCATCTCATCTCACGGGACATTTTCGGACCGTTTCCTCATGGCGTTCCATACATCTTATGGGTAGCTCTTGTACTTCAACCGTTTCAGCAATCGTCGCTCCGTATGAAAGGCGGACACTTCTGGATAGCACGAGGCTTAACCTGGACCCGGGCTACCTCTCGCACCTCACCGAATCGCTTCCACCTCCTACATTGCTGGACATTGGCTTCGAACCATAGACTCATTGCGACGAAGCGCAGAAGATCCACAAGATATGTGATCGACCTGTAAGACAAATCAAAATTGAGTGTCACCATTCACATGTGAGGTCCATTCGAGATCTGGCTGAAGTTGCTTTTAACGCAAGCCTGTATTCGAGGCTCACAAAGATTTGTCATGCTGTAGGGTAGGTAGAGTACAATTGAATGAAAGTCCTGTACTCGTGTAGCGATTTGTAAGGTAGACCACATTGTGAAGCGTGAAAATCCCAGATGTTGCCGGTTGAAACTCTGGATCTCGAGGATGCTGCGCAACTTCATATGGCGCAGACTACATTGTGTCGTCTGATTATTAAATGCGACAAACCACGCTTCGTACATCAATGTACCTTTCCAGTGGAGCAAAGGACGTAGACTACTGTAGTCCGCCATCGGAGCCCTGCAACACACATGACGACGACTACCATCACCACCAATACATCCACAAAAGTGCCAACCACGGCGTCCACTCGCTCTTCACTCACTCATGCGTGCCCTAAATGTGGAACTGAGCTGGCGCCGACAGAGGCCGAATTGGCGTCAAACGCCCAGACGCGGATCCAGGAGCTGGAGTCACAGGTCAAGATACTAACGGGCAAGGCGACCGCGGCCGGTATGATTTCCCACCTTGCGTACCCGCCAGGCCCGTCTCGTATGATGCCCGGACGACTGACATACATGAGGGGTCAGTCGACAAGCTCGCCGACTACGAGGACGAACTCCGCCAACTCAGATCTAGCCGCCCCGCATCAGACCAACGCGGGCTCAGCTCGGTGTCAGACACGGCGCCGGTCTCCGCAACGAACCCGCTCGCTCATCCGGAAGAGATCGCTCGCCCGGCGACCGCCACCGGTACCGCCGTCCGCACATCCATGCTCCCGGTGCAGAATCGGCTCTCGTCGTTCCTGTCCTCGTCCGCCCGGCGGTCGTCGCCGACGCCAACTCCACTGCCGCTACCGCCCCACGCGCCCTCGACGCCGACGACGTCGGACCTGCAGGCGGCGCTGATGCGCGAGCAGGCGCTGCGCGAACACGTCCAGGGCCAGCTGTCGCAGACAGAGGGCGAGCTGGAGGACCTGAGCGCGTCGGTGTTTCAGGAAGCCAACGAGATGGTCGCGGCCGAGAGGCGGGCCAAGGTGAAGCTGGAGCAGAGGGTCGAGGTGCTGGAAAAGAGGGATGTGGAGAAGCGGAAGAGGCTGGAGATGTTGGAAGGGGCGCTGCAGCGGATCGAGAGGGTGCGTGGCTTACTTGGGAGTTAGGGATTGAGGGGGGGGCGTGTTTATGACCCTTTCCGTTGTGGAGTTCATGGTTGAGATGCACCAGGTTCGGCGCGGGAACGTTTATGTGTTGGGTCTGCCACGGAGTAGAGGATATTGCAGCGGGGCTAGGCAACCTTGCGGTGCAGGGTTGCAACGGTGACTCGGTCTTCACGATCCAAACATGACAGCAGATCATCGAACAATTGATCTGGTGAGTATTGAGTCTTTCAATGCAGCTTATGATAGTTTCTCGATCGGAGGGTTAACTATGCGTTACCAACTATCCAGGTACCATCTTATACCCTGAACGAAGGGGGTCTACAGTAGCGTTCTACCCCATCTGTAAACGGAATTACACTTGGAGTCAGTGAATTGTCTTGCCCAATGCTCGTCTCCCGAACACGATCTAGGCCGTAGTGTGACGGACGCATTGAAGCTACGCGATCTAGGCTACAAATGCCAAACACGCGTCAAAGGCCAATTACTGAAAGAGGAACCTTCAAAGTACTGTCACCCACCCTCTGCCCAGAGAAGATATTATGCGACCAACCCAAATCATGCAAGCTTGACAACAGGGCCGGAACGGCTTTCGCTTGCTAGCAATAGCTCGACGAGATTGAATGATTGACCCTCCTCTGGGCTGCACAATGCAGCCTTGCAAGTCTTGCACTGTTCATGTAGAGTTGCAGCTTCTGTAGAGCAGCCTGCAGTGTGTTTGAGCTATTACCGTCCAGTACTGCTAAGAAAGATCACTGAAGAGAGCCCCCAATGACAGCCAGTAAGCTTGACTGCTACTGATGAATATTACAGGGAGAGATCTGAACATGATCGGCAACTTCAAGATGTGACATAGGGTAAAGAAGAGAAAACACATACATCACTTTATAAGATCAGATATCTCAGATACGGGTTTTGCCGTGTTCCGCTTATCTTATCTTCGAGATCGTCCCGCGTTCTTGAAGCACTCTCCTGTTCACTACATCAGAAAACGTCACCATGTCAATTGGAGTCGCAATCATCGGAGCCGGTATGTTCTGCTCGCTACATGCCTTGTGCCATAGAAAGAGAAGCTGAGTCGCTTCTGGTAGGCATTTTTGCCAAAGAGGAGCATATCGTCAGTTGCAATCCCAGGAAACAGCCCGCCGTCGAAGCAAGTCCTCACCGAAGCAGCCCGCAGTCGAAGCTTCAGAAGCCCTGGTCCTCAAAGCTATCTATTCCCGCTTCTCCAAGTCCGCCCAAAGCCTCGCTGCCCACACCTTGGAGGTCAGTATATACTCAGAGGATTCGGGCCCCGGAAAGGGCTACCCAGATCTCCTCAAACGATCAGACATCCATGCCGTAATCATAGCGTAAGACAACGCTGGTCTTCCCAAGGTCTCGTTAGTAACCTATTGCCGGTAGGCTCCCGATCAAAAGTCAACCGGAATACATCCGCGCCGCACTGTCGGCCGGAAAACATGTGCTCTCCGAGAAGCCTGTGGCAGAGAACGTAGCGGAGGCCTTAGATCTCATCAAGTGGTACCATTCGAGTGTTGATACCAACAAGACCACTTGGAGTGTTGCAGAGAATTTTCGGTATCTAAGCTCTTTCCACCATGCTCGTGAACAGGTACAGAAACTCGGTCGAGTGCTGGGTTTCCGCGTCACCCGCATGAAGGCCGATTGCCCAGCTCAGTAAAGCATTCCTTGTTCAATTTAGCTGGTGCTTGCCGCCCTGTCTTCATCTTCCTCACCCACCAGCCTGCACTCTGTTTCAGATGTCATTCAACCTCAACTGCTCTTTCTGACATCCAATCTTAAATCATTGACAAATCTGCTGCTCAATTCTGCTCTCCTCAGTATTGCCATGAAGACTTTTTTCTTTCAGTTATTTTACATTCATCTGTTATTGTACCTGACAAGATGATTTTCTTTTGATTACTGCAGAATTTCTGTTCTCAGTCTTTATTTGAACTGTTCTTGTAATCACTATGTAAACATGTGCTCACTGCTCTCTGACTTCTCAACAGAAGTCTGCTCTGACCTACTCTGTTCTGACAGTCATTCTCTTCTTTTATGAATAAACTGAGCAACATTGATTCATTTCATCTATCAGATAAGATAGTCATTCTCTTGTCTCACATTTCTTAGATAATGTTCATAAAATCTAATTCAAGCTTATGCTTGCAATTCATATCTGAATACACATAAGCATACAGAAAGACAGAATCAATCTATTACTTAAGTAAAATTGTATGTCACTCATTATTACTTTCTCAATATCAATCAAGCTACTTAATTCTCATCTTGTTCTCTTCTTCTTCTTTCAGCAGCTATCAATATCATTTAAATTTATCTTTTCTTACTGCTTCATACTCTTCTCTTCTCTTAACATTTCAGTTTAATATCTATCTGAGTTGACTTCATTTAATTATTATGTCATCATTTCAGATTAAGAATCTATGAACTAATAAGTTAAGTAATGTTAGCTTATCTGATTGCTCAAAGTTTAAGATTAACTTTAACATGTTTAATTTAAAGATACTGAAGATGAAGAAAGTGCTGAAAAAACTGTAATTAATAAAGATTTAAAGCAACTTAACAGATGTGACTGTAAAGCTATAGAAGCAAAATATGAAGCTATAAGAACAGTATTTATTATGGTGCTGATGTCTTTTTTTTCTTACATTAATTCATTATTATGACCTTTCATCATTTCTTTTCATTTAGATATTCAATCTTGCTTTATTCATCATTATAAGAAATTGCTTCTGTCTATCTATCATTATGATGTAATAGTTAGACAACTATATAGCTGAGACTTCTTGCTTACTTAGCAAGACAGCTTTTTATCTTTTAACTTTGTTTAATGATAACAATTTAAAGTATCAATGATGTTTCATCAAAACAATTTAAAGTATCAATGATGTTTCATCAAAACAATTATTAATTATTTATTAAGATTCTAGCTTGCTAAATCATCAGTTTTACAGCTTAACTTCTGTGCTGCATTAGATAATGATGAGATCAATAAACTAAATTATTAAGAAATCTTATTGTCTTATTATTATGTCACATTATTCTTTTATCTCATGACTTCATCTTATAGTCAAAACACTCCTCAACTCATTAAGCTAACAAAGATCTTTAACAAATTTTCTTTATCTAATCTATTAAGACTATCTGACTGTACAGTAACTCTAGCTTATCAGCTTAAAGAGTATAAATTAATAAATCTTAACTTTGTCTCATTTATATCTGATAACATTATCATTCTTATTCATGAAGTTACAACTCTATATGAACAGCTAAGTATTTAAGAAATTTAAATCACTTTCTCAGCATCTTCTGACATATTCTCTTTTGCTTAAGCACATAATCAAATTCTATTCAATTTAACACTACAGATCTTTAATCAGAATGCAGTAATACTATATATAGATTCATTCTTTCTTTAGTGAGCAGTCAAAACAGTTAGTCAACAGTTAAAGATCAGCAGTATATTTAATTTAGATCTGTTAAATCTCTTTATGACTAAATGAAGACTATAATGTTTCATTATCACTTCATCAGAAATTGATCTTAATATCTTAAAGCATTTTATTACATTATAAACATCTCAAGTTACTGAGTCTGAGTTTAGCTTCAGCATTATTAAAAATATTCTCTGAAATTCATTACAAAGCATGACAAACAATGATTAAAATGTTGATTCACAAGACAATAATGACAATACATCTCTTTTAACTGATATGAATTCTACTGTTTAAGCACAGATTCTGCAGATCATCACTGCATTGATTGCTCAATTATAAGAATAAGATGTTTCACAGTAAAATATATCTAAGTTACTTAGTTCATTCAGCTCTTTTAATCTTCACAAAGATGATGTTAATGACAACAGTAACTTTTGTAAAGATAACTTGACTTAAAAGCTAATTAATATTGACTTATTTTACTTAAACTTGCTTAAGAAGTGAGGAGATGACAATATTGTCAATAAGAATAACAAAAATTATTATTAAAATATTTACATCTTCATCAATTAAGTCAGAGTGACAGCTATTACTTGAGATGCTAGGCAAATATGTCAAAATCTTGATGCTAATCTATGTAAAGAAGTAAAACTATGATGAAATAATTAGTTATCAGAGATCATTTGTCTTGAATTAATAGCTTACTTTAATGATGTTGAAGAATGATGCAAGACATTAAAGAAATGCTTTAAAGTATTGCTCAGTGAGACTTAAAATAAGTTTAACTTGATTAGATATATTATTGAAGATGTTAGAAATTGCTGTAGCTCAATAAAATATGTTATCATTCTTATGACTGTCATTAAAAGCTGTGATTAAGATAAATCAGAATTTGACCTAATAATTTAGACATAAATACATATTGATATGTTTCTTCAACAAGACATTGATGAATCTAAGAATAAAACATCTATTAAAGATTTTGTCAATACTCTTTTAGTTAAATAGACAAATTGATACAATAGTTATTTGTATAATTCTTAATCTAATAGATTTATTTAATGAAATCAGCAAGATCAATATGATTATAATAATCATAGTTAAGATAACTACAGCTATCAATCTTTCTCTTATTCATCATATCTGTCATTAAGATATGACAATTTCTCATATTCACTCAGATTACAATGACAACTTAATAATCAGTCACAATAGTTTCAACTTTGTCTGCAAGACACTCTGTTAAATGCTTAATTAAGCTTTAAGACATCTCTTTAAATTATTTTTAAAAATGAAAGATTGTCATCTGAGATAAACACATCAAATCAGAGATTTAAAAATCAGATTAAAAAACTGTTTAACTGCTTAAACAGAGACAATAAGCTCTTATGATGAGACAATTGTGATGAATATGATAATTAAGCATACTTTACTTAAAAAGTGAATTCTTCTGAGAATGAATCTTCTGCTGATGATTAGACTGACTATTAAGAATTTAAGAATGTCTATTACAATGATACATATCAGAAAGTCAATATATTTAATATTCAGAAAGAAGAAAAGATCTATGAGTCAGATTAAGAGCAAGAACTGAAGAACAAAAAGAATGAAGAAGAAGCTGTAAATGTAAGTTACATAACTGAAATACAGAATAATTATTACAGCTACTGTAAAATCTTTCTGTTCAACAACAAATTGCATAAGTATGTACACAATGAGTGCAACAGCAGAAAATTGATTAAACAGAAGCTTAATAAGATAATTTAGAAGATAAAATCTGTTAAACTGTCAGAATCTACACTGATTAGATTTATAGCTAGCTCATTTTTTTATATATTTATTAATTATGATTTTCAGAGCTGAAGATACATTACTGTCTTAGTAAAATTGATGTTCATAACAAAAGAAGAGTCAATCTGCCTTGACATAGACTGCATTATAAGTTTAATTAACAGAAGCTTTCTAAAGAAACAGATTTCAGATATCTTGATTAAATGAATCTCATCATTCATTATGATTTAAGAATTAAGAACTAAAACTCACTATTATGACAAATATGCTGTTCTGATTATCTATCTGTCTAACAATAACAATTAATTAACAGTAATCATTAAAGAGATGTATATCATCAATAATTTGAAGATTAAGATGCTTATAGACATCAATATTCTTATTTTAAAGAATATTTCTATTATGCTTTTAAGCAGAAAAGCAATTGTGAGTAGTTGTGACAACATTGAACTATCATTAACAGTTATTACATAATTAATTGACTCAGTGCAAAAGATTATAATGACTTACAAAAATACAATTATACAGCTTAGAAGTTACATAAATGTATTAATAGTTAAGACTGCTCTATCTTAAAATTATGATCTTCTGTTTAAATCAAATTGTCACACAGAGAACACAGCAATATATATTTACATTGTTAATTATACTTTATCAGCAGTATAAGTACAAAATGACTTGAATGTGCCTCTTGTTATTTTACAAAAAATCTGTCTCAGTCATGTTGTGAAATATGAAGTCAACAGATATTATTTAGTCAATTTGCAGAATTTAAAATTTGCAGTCTTTACAATTGAAAAATGAGTGAATTGAGTCAGAATATGTTTTCAGAGTCTGTTAATTACAGCAACAGCATTTTATCTAAGAATGATGACTAGCTTTAAGAGAAAGATCATACATAAAGTAACAGTTTACAGATTTAATGCTGTAGCAGTTTAAATCACAATGATTATGTACTCATATTTTCATCTTTAAATGAACTGAAACAACTTGATAAAGATCTTAAAGAAAAAATGAATGAATATTTTACTCATTGATAATTAAAAGACTCAGTACAAGTCAGAACAAGTATGTGTATACTTAGTTAAGTAAAAGAATTGTGAAATAATTGATATAGTGTTTGACAAGTTACAGATACAAGATCACTTAAAGTAAATTATAAGCTTCATTTCTTTTATCTATCTCTGTTTTGTAATATGAAAAAATCTACTGAATGAGACTCAAAAAGACAGAGTAGTAGTCAACATCTAAGTACTTAACAAAATTATTATGCTGAATATCTATTCAGTACCTAGTTAAACTGACATTTTAACTGCAGTTTAAGAGATCAAATACATCTTCATAGTTAACTGTAGCTCATTCTTCTATCAGTGAAGAATAAAACAGACACATTAGCATTGTCTGACTGTTGTCTTATATTGAGGTCAGAAAATCTTTAAGATTGTAGTTATAAGATATTGAAACTTGTTGATGTATGTTCAACAAATGATTGATAGAATTCTATGACAACAGAGATTATACATCAGAATTTATGTTGATAATATTGTTATTTTCTTCAATACACTAAAAAAGCACTTGAATCATCTTCACAACATATTTAACATATTAGACAAAATGAAAATCTGTCTTTCATTAAAGAAGTTCTATCTAGCATATCTGTTCATTCAGCTATTAAGTCAACAGATAAATGCTTTAAGTCTTGTGACTTCAGAAGATAAGTTAATTACAATATTTAGAATTAGATTTTCTTTAAGTTTAAGTCAGTTAGAAAAGTATCTCAGCTTAACTGACTATCTGTAACAATATATTTTATATTATATAGCTATTATCAATCTACTTTAGCAGCAAAAGATCTTCTTAAATCAAGGTCTTTGAGCAAAAGAGACAAAAGAAAACACTAGAAAGTGAATAATTATTATTATTAGACTGAATAAGTCAATCTTAAAGAAGCTAAACATCTTTCATCATCTTCAGTCTTTATTTTCTCAGTCAATCATTCAAAGAATTTAACTTTAAAGTGCATGTATCACTTAAAAGAGATTGCTAAAGACAATACTTTAAAATAAAAATTCATGAAGTTTATTCTGTTTCTAAGCAGACTGCTTTAAGATACTGAAACACAATATTGATTAACAGAGCTTGAAGTGACAGAATTGATCTGAGTAGTTAAGAAGATTAGATACATAATAGAATTAATAGTAAAAAATTAATTATTTACACTGATTATGTAATCTCAATAAGAATCAGCTGTCAGTTCAGTCTAAATATTACTGTAATGAAGAAGCTTAACTTACATCTTATTTAAGCATCTAAATATCTTCAGTGCTTTTATCTAAACATTCACTATAAGTCTGAAAAATCAAACATAATATTAGATGCTCTGTTTTAATTATTTAGCAATAACAATATCTGCAAGTGTTTAGTTAATCAGAAGAATCAATCAGAAATAAATAACTTTATATTGAAAGTCTTATAGATTAACTTGAGAATAGTCATCTACATAAGAATCTTAATGAAGGTCTCAGATCAATTGTGACAGAATATTAAGTATGAATATGTTAAAGAATCAAAATGAGAATACATCTTACAGATATTAAAAAGAAACAATGCTCTGAGACTTGATGCTGTAAGACTCTTATATGAAATAAGAGATAGTCTTATCTTCTATAAAGATCTTCAGAAAGAACTTCATCTATGTATATTAAAGAGACTTTATGACAGGATGTTTAAGATAGTCTATGACAACATTAATTACTCAGAATATGCACAGACTCATGAGAGATTAATTAATTTGCTTTATTTCTATGATCTATCAAAGAATCTTTATAAGTACATACAACATTGCTTACAATGTCAGCTCAGTTAAACATCACATTACAAGTCTTATGATGTCTTACAGTCAATAATTACATCTTCTTGCTCTTTTCATACATTGACAATTAACTTTATTCTGATCTTATCATTATCAAAGTCAGATAAGTATAATACAATTATGTTAATCACTGACAAATTCAGCAAAGCTATCACTCTTATATCTGATTGAGACATTATAACAGTGAAAGATTGAACAATTACATTATTAAACTGTTTAGTACTGCTAAACTGAGATTTGTTTAGAGCAATCATATCAGATTAAGATTACAAATTTCTGAAAAATCTATAAAAAGAAGTATTCAAGCAACTTAAGATAGATTTGCTTTACTTAAGTGTTTATTATTCACAAATAAACAGTAGCTCAGAAGCAATCAATTAAATAGTTAAAATTGTACTTTAATACTAACTAATAACTTTAAAAGAGTCAGATCTCTGATCATTTATATTGACACATCTATAAGTTGCTTTAAACAACTTAACTAAGTACAGTTCAATCAGGCTCAGTCTTAATCAGATTATTTTCAGTATGCAAATGTACAAAGTTATGAATTTGCTTCAGATAGAAGAGTCTGACATAGAGTGAATAGACTTTAATCATAATAAAGAATAAATGAAAAGAAAGTTAATTATTCTTATCATGATGAATCAGTATCAGTCAGCATATATTGATGTTAAAGATGCAATAATATATATCACTATAACAATGAAGTATTACTATAATTGAAAACATAAATCTCTTTACTTCAAGACAGAAGATTTGATAAATCTACATTTATACAAGAGTTATATGCTACTCAGTTTAAAGAAAAAAAATAAGAAGCTGAGACAGCAGTTTATGAGCTTGCTGAAAGTTCTGAATTGTGTTAAAAAACTGACATATTAACTGAAATTATTACTGAGTTGATGCATTCATGATGTTATATCAGTAGCACACCTGAAATCAGCTTATATCAATGACTCATATTGATGATTAAGATCAGAAGAGCCAGAAGAAGTTATAGTAAATGATAAAAAGAAGTGAGAAGTTGAAAAACTGCTGTTCAAAAGAATGTACTGAAAAGACAGAGACATAACTACTGAATATTTAGTCTGTTGACTAAAGTATAACTCAGAATTTGACAGTTAAGTCAATATTAAAGATTTAAGAAATGTTAAAGAGCTAGTGCAGCTGTACAAATTGAGATAAACATCTAATATATAATTATATGACAGCATTTCTTATTTAAGCAGTGAATTTCACATATACAATCTAAACTTAAACAGCAGATATCAGAAAAGTAAATAAACATTTAGAAATAAACAACATCATCATTCATCAGAACTTTTATTAACTACTACTTTTTATATCTTTTATACAATTTCAGCACATCAATCATTTCTATAAGATGCATACAGCACTCATTCACTCTTTATATCACAAGATGTTAAAATGATTAATTGAAAGAAAAACTCAGAGTTAGTAAATCACAAACTATAATATAACAATGAATTAAACAAAAAGATTGATACAGTTAAAGCAAGCAACATTTCTCAGACAGTATGAAAAGAATGAAAGCTCTACATTGAAATGTTAAATTATCTAAATGAATCATCATTAAATAGAATAAAACTTGATGACTACAATGTCTATATGATCATACAAAAGATGCAGAGAAACAAGAGAGATATAACATGATCTGTGAACTTTAATCAACAGAGAGATATGAAAGCCTTAAGAGCTAACTATGATAATGAGATTGTTATGATGAATAATGTTAATGAGAACTGCTATGTCATTTTTAAGAACTATTATTAGTTATGTAAAGAAGAGAGAAGAGAAGCAGGTATAAAGATACATTATGACATGCATCAAACCTTGATGCTAATTTATGTAAAGAAGTAAAACTGTAATGAAATAGTCAGCTGTCAGAGATTACTTGTCTTAGACTAGTAGCTCACTTTAATGATGTTGAAGAATGATGCAAGACACTAGAGAAACACTTTAAAGTATTGCTCATTAAGGCTTAAAATAAGTTTAACTTGATCAGATACACTGTTGAAGATGTTAGAAATTGCTGTAGCTCAATAGAATATGTTATTACTCTTATGACTGAATTATGAACTATGACATGATGATGAATCAGGTAAAAAGATTGATACAGTAAAAGTAAGCAACATTTCTTAGACAGTATGAAAAGAATAAAAGCTTTACACTGAAATGTTAAATTACTTAAATGAATCATCATCAGATAAAGTAAGACTTGATGATTACAATGTCTACATGATCATATAAAAGATGCAGAGAAACAAGAGAGATGCAGTGTGATCTGTAGACTTTAATTAACAGAGAAATATTAAAGTTTTAAGAGCTAACTATAATAACAAGACTGTTATGATGAACAATGCTGACAAGAACTGCTATGTTGTTTTTAAGAGCTATTATTAGTTATGTAAAGAAGAGAGAAGAGAAGCAGATGTAAAGATGCATTATAATATGTATTAAACTGAAGATGATGATTTGCTTTAATTTAACAACAAAATCATACATCTTAATTCACAATCAGTCTCTAAATCAAAGAAAACTGTCAAAGACAGTAAAGCAAGAACATTTATTATAAAAGTCACAAAAGCTGAACTGTTGAATCAAGTCAGCTCATTGCATCAAAACATTAGTATAGCTTCATCTATTAAAATGACATCATTGTCAAAATTAAACTCAGCTTCATTCATTATAATGATGTTGTCATCTACATCAAATCTAGCAAACATAATGACATCATCATCTACATCAAATCTAGCAACAAAGCTCATCTTAAACTTCTTTACTTAATCAACACTGTCATTAAAGTCAACACTTCAAGATCTAATTGTATTTAATGTCATCACTGCATCTACTAAAATGATCACATCATCATAAACAACAATTAGCTTTAATGTCTCTATGTCACTTACTATACTTTACACATCTAAACAAAAGGCAGACAAGACAGAACTTAATATTTTCTTAATAGATAAATAATAATTAATGAATCTACTCATTTTAAGATTAGCTGCAACATCAATTAAGTCATAATTTCTATTTATTATAATCATTATCACTGATGTATCTCTTCTACAAGTCATAGTACAAAAATTACTTGATAGCTTCACTTAACTAGATGCATATCTGAACAAATAAACAGAGACAGTAGCTAAAATATAAAGCTATATTGCTGAAGTGAAGAATTACATCATTGTTTTAAAAGAAAAACTGAGCATCATTGAGAATTATGCAGCAGAAACTCAGAGCACTCTTGTGAAGATGATTAATATATTAAACTTTATTGTTGAATATCTAAGAAAGAATGACAGAATGATGAATGCAGACATGATTGAGGTGACAGAAGATAGATAAATAGTGCTGAATATGAAGAATGAGAGAATCTTAATGAAGTGTAAAGACAAGAACAAACAGATAAAGTAATGTTAGAATGAGTGAAGTAATGTTAGAAGCTAACATCTTTTTTGTGATCAGCAACTTATTATGATGCTGATGTCTTTCTTTCTCTCACATTAATTCATCATTTCTTTTCATTTAAACATTCAATCTTGCTTTATTCATCATTATGAGAAATTGCTTCTGTCTGTCTATCATTATGATGTAATAGTTAGATAACTATATAGCTGAGACTTCTTGCTTACTTAGCAAGACAGCTTTTTATCTCTTAACTTTATCTGACAATAACAGTATTGCAGTATGTTATGCAAGAATTCTGTAAAGATTCTAAAGAAATATAGCTTTCAGACTTTTATAAATTATCTTAACTAATATATAAAGAAGCATTCTTGCACTTAAAGACTCAATGTTTACAAGAGTATCTGAAAAGACATACAATAAGTATATTATGACACAACTTAAAAAGTAATTAATTCAGCTGTTGACAAACTGATTTTAAGAATGAGTTTTCTTTCATGTTAAATATGAAAAATTTACTAATGTATAAAGCACAATACTTAAATAAAAAGTTCTGTAACAATTACAGTTTCATTTAAAATTATTATATCTTAATTAGAGATTTCTCTGATATAAAGTTTAAAGATTAAAGCTTATAATATAAAAGAGTTTTCAGATATCTTTAGAATTAACTGATAGATAGTAGATGCTAGATAATGATTATTATTGAATAGAATTGTTTTTATAAAAGAAACAATTTTACTATATAGTAAACTTGCTCAACAGTGCATAACTATAAAATTTATTAAACTCATTAAACTGCACTTATTCTGCTTATCTTACACACTATTAAGCTCATCAAGCTTGTCATACTTATACTTAAAGATATGTTTCTATCTTGACAGCTTACATATTAATTGCATTAATAATTCTTTTTTAAACTATAATTATAACATAATCTTTTCTTTTCTAAATGCTAATTCTCTAAGTCTTATAAGTAAGAATGTTGTTGTCATTATTGTCAGCAATGATGTCTTTAAAAAACTTAAATTGCTTAAGAATCTTAAAGAAAATTTAAATAAATGATGTTTTTATTTTATTTTTTTTGTAACTTCTGTGTTAGTTATGACTTAAATTGTTTTGTCATAAAATCTTAATTAAAATACAATAAATGCACTTACTGTGATGGTTTATGTATCAGTGTATCATAAAAGTTGCTTGATAAAAGTTGCTTTTTCTTATATAAGAAAATAAGTAAAGCAATAAAAGAAATAAATAAAATAAACAATATCTTAATAGTTAAATATGCTGAGCTTACTGCTTTTTCATTAAAGATTATATATCTTTAAAAGACTTTAAATTAAACAGATCATCATGCTTTATAGAAGATTAATTGTTTAATTGTTGAGCTTAATAATAATAATAATGAAATAAAGAATGAGACAGATTCTTTATTATAATTTATAAATTTTATATTGTTATTTTTTTGAAATTTAATTTTAATCTTTTCTCAAAACATCAAAATGTTCTTACACAGTTCTTAAGATTTTCTCTGAGTTCTTAAATGTTTTTTAAAATATTATATTTTTTTTATTTAATAAAATAATAAGCTTTCTCATTAATCATTCTTTTCTTTAAAATGTTCTCAACTTCATATTTGTTTTTGAGTTTAATAAATGTTGAGATAATTTAAAGTAATATAAATTGATTGCATTGCTGAAGCATAAATATATAAAATATTAAATGTATTTACATTTCTTAAAATAAATTTAATTTATAGCTTAATTTCTTAATGTTTCTTTTAATTATAAATAACTCAATACTTTTATTCATAAGTTTCTTGCTCTTTTTCTTTATTCATATGTTGTTTATTCATAAATATATCTTCTCTTCAACTTCAAATAATTTTATCTTTATTATTCATTTCTTCTGCTTCTTAATTCTCTTTATAAGATCAATATGCAGTTTCTTAAACTTCATAATATTTAATATTACTCTTTAACTTTAAGATCTGTGCATCTGCAGATCTTGTCATATCTTTAAATGATATTTATAGTTCACTTTAAATAATGTCTTTTTCATGATTTTATTTTATGCATTATTATACATAAACTATATCATGAGCAGTAATTATATTTAATTGTTCTGTTTCATATTAACATAATGTCACAAATACATCTTAACTGTCTAATTCATTCATTTACTTTACTTATCTATTTATAAATAATATATTATCAACATTTTATGTTTTATTCTGAGTTCTGCTGTGAGCATTTCTCAGAACTTGCTCATAAACAGTTTATCTTTATTAATGATAAATTTCTTTAATAATTTATAATTATTAATCAATTCTTACAGTATAATGTACATCAATACTGATGCTGTTGCAGTTTCTTTAAATGAAATAAACATTGTATATTTCATTAATCTATTTACTATAATCAATATGCTGTCAAATCTGACTTCTCATGCTGAATTCTTTGACTTTAATAACTTAATGATAAAGTTCATAATAACAGACTCTCAAAATACATTCAATGCATTCAGTCTTATTATCTTATTGTAATACTTATTTCTTTAAATCTTATTGTATCAACATGAATTATATCTGACAATGTATTTAGTAATTTAATTTTAAAGATCATCTATGTTATGTCTTCTTTATACAAGATCTTTTATACATTTAACTTCTAGATATTCATTAACTTAGCTGTTGTAACATATTTTAATGAGTTCTTTATCTATTAAGAAAGTATTCTTCATCTTAAATGTTGCTGTTAAGTCTTTCATGAGAGTTTCTTACTCATCTTTACACAAAATTTCAATGTAAATTACTTTCACTTCTTTGTGATTCAGTCATCTACTTAAAGCATCAACATCACTGTTCTCATTACTTTTCTTATAATAAATCTAAAATTCAAAGTCTGTTAACTGTTTCACTCAGTGAATCTGTTGCTGATTTAATTGCTTTATTATTGTAAAGTTTCTCAGATTCTTATAATTTGTAAAGATCTAAATAAACTTTTCTGTTTCTGTAAAATAAGATTTTCAATCTTGCAGTGCTTTCACTATTGCAAGAAGTTCTTTATTATAAATCTTATATCTTTTCTTAAATTCTGATAACTTTCTAAATTAATACATAATAGACTTCTTCTGCCTGTCTTCAATCTGATATAGATATACATCTATTACAAAATTTAAAGCATCAATTTTCAGTATCTTTTTACATGCTGAGTTAAGTATTTATAGATATACTGTCTCACTAAGATTTTTCTTTAATGTGTAGAATACATTCTCTTACTCTTTTTCTCAATGTCATTTCTTGTCTTTGCATGTCAAACACATAAGAGATTTCACAATTTTTACATAGTTAAATATAAACTTTCAGTAATAGTTCATTAAATCTAAAAAGACTTATACTTTCTTAATCTTCTTAAACATCAGTTAGTTTCTGACTGCTTTTATCTTTTTAAAGTTCTTCTTAATTTAATTAAATTAAATAACATATCTTAAAAATTTAATCTTCTTAACTTTAAATCTGCTCTTTAACTTTTTCATATATAGAGCTTTTTCATTGAGCTTTGCTAAAATCTTATATATATGTTTATAGTGTGTCTTAAGATTGTCTGAGTATATTAGAATATCATTAAAATATGTAATTACAAAATTGTCAAAATACTTTCTCAATATATCATTAATGAGTCTTTAAAAGATAACTAAAACATTCTTAAGCTTAAATAACATAACAATATACTCATAATGTTTATATCTTATTCAGAATGTCATTTTTCATTTTTTATTCTTCTTTATGCATATACAGTAGTACACTTTCTTTAGATTTAAACTCATAAATTATTTAACTTTTTTTAGTTTGTCTTGCAACTCTTTTATTAATGATAAAGAATAACTGTCTTGATGAATTATCTTATTAAATTATTTATAATCAATACATAGTCATTTAATGCTATTCTTCTTTAATACAAAAAGTATCAGATAATCAGTCAATGACTTTAATGATTTAATGAATTTTCTCTTTAAATTCTTAATAAGATAATCTCAAACTGTCTTTAGCTGATTCTTACTCATTAAATATAAAGACATTCATTGAGAATTCTTGCTATCTATAAATAATATCTTATAATTTTAAAACTTATACTTTAATAAGCTTTTCTCTGATTGTTTAAAGATCTCATATGCATTCTCTGTCACATAGAGTTTTTTATTAATTCAGTTAATTTAAAAGTTTTTTTTATGTAATCAAAGCATCTCTAATATAGTATTATACTTAATTGATTTAAAAACATTCAGTGTTAACTTCTGTGAATCATTCAGTATTATAACTTTAATATAGATTTCTTTATAAATTCATTTAAATTCTTTATTAATTATGTATACTTACATAAGTTATAACACTCTTCATAATGTCAGTCTTAGTTGTTTAATTACTTATTATAATATAAAGTTATTAATTATTTCTGAATTTATCATTACTTAAAGTTATCTCTTCAGCAATATCTTAATATTAATTCATATCTTATAATCATTGTTGCTGTCAATTCATTAAGACATTAAAAGCTTCTTATTCTTTAGTTTTACTGAGAAAACTTAAAAATTTTTAACTTCTCAAAGCTTTTTGCTTCTATTGAAGCTCATAAGACTCAGTTCTTGCTTTAAAGTTTATTAAATGCTTTTTAAGATTCTTTAAACTTTATTAACTTCACATTTTCTTATTATTTTTAAAGATCATTAACTATCTTTTATAAACAATGTTGTTCTTGCTTTAATTCTTATTGCTAATTTTTAAATATTTATTGTTACATCTTAATGTGTCTGTTCTCAGAATGCTTATACTGATTCTTAAATTTCATATTAACTTCTTAGTTATCAACATTCTCTGAGTTCACATTCAAATTTAGATACATTTAAATAAGATCTTTTAAATCTTTAATTTCTGCAGTGTCTTTTTTCTAAATTTTGCAAATATCAATTTCTTCAATCTTATTTATATCATTTTTAACAACTTTTTCTAGAATAGCTAATCTTTTTAATTCATTCATTGTAGCATAATCAGCATTGTATCTCTTCTTAAGCTTTTATGATCATTATCTGACTCTGTCTTTACTGCTTGTGTATATAAAGCAATTATCATCATAGCAGACTGTTCAGCTTAATTAATTATACATTATTATTAAATTCATCATTATAACTTTCTTTCTCTGTCATTAAGATTTCTTGCAATCTCTGACAAGATATTTAAATTTATTACAGTTATAACAGTTATAAGTCTTTACTCATTAAGTATGAGATTTATAAAGCTTATTTATGCATCATTTTTACTTCATTAATTTAGCTTTTAACTTCTAATCATACTTCTTAATATTGTTAAGATTCATTAAGTTTTCTTGCATTCTAATAATGAATCATCATTTTTACATTCTTAAAGCTGCATAAGATTTCATCTTCTTTATTTATCATTCTCATTATTAACTATCAATGTTAATAAAGATATTTATCATCTCTTAAAGTTCTTTGAGACAGTCTTGTCACACTATCTTGTTCTTAATAGACTTACTTAATTCTCAATAATATTATGATACTAAGACATCATCATCTCAGTTAGTTAAGATCACAATACATTAAAACTTCACTAAGTACTTAACTGCTGACTTATTCATCTTTAATATATAAAGTCATCATTTCACTGCTCTTTTCTTATTAATTACTTTAAAAGTCTTTCAAAGTTCTTTCTTAAACTTTTTAAAGTTATTAAAGATTAATTTCTTGTTAACTTTTTATTTTCTTAATGATTTATCTAGAAATTCATGCAGTTTAAGATTAACTCAGTTAAATACTGCATTCTTAAGATAAACTATTATGTATAAATCTTTATTTATCTTAGAGTTGAATTTCTTCTGATTAAAATCTATATATAAATTAAGTTTTATTAAGAAGCTTCATAACTTTTTACATTCTTCACTGAATATATTTAATGTCAATATCTTCAGTATATTACTCATCTCTTATAGATCTTCAAAACTTTAAAAATTAATTACATTAATAAAGACTGCTTTCTGTGTGCTGAAAGACATTGCTTATATTGTAAAAATATTGAATATATTATATTTTGATTAGAGATTTCTCTGATATAAAGTTTAGAAGTTAAAGCTTGTGATATAAGAGAGTTTTCAGATACATTAGAATTTAATTGATAAATAGTAGATATTAAATAATGATTATCATTGAATATGATTATTTTTATAAAAAAAACAATTCTACTATATAGTAAGCTTACTTAACAATGCATATTTATATAATCTGTTAAACTTATTAAGCTGTGCTTACTCTGCTTACCTTGTACATCATTAAGCTTGTTGAGCTCATTATACTTATACTTAAATATGCAATTCTGTCTCAGTAGCTCACATATTGATTGCATTAATAGCTTCTTTTAAACTATAATTGTAACAGTCTGTTAGATCTGTTATTATTTGAGAATAAATAATAGTTAAGATGAGTCTTAGAATAAGATATATATTCTTAGATGTGATGATTAAGAACTTAATGTTTTATCTATATAGAGTTTTTTATTTCTCATTAAATGCTTAAAGATTGTCTAAAAAGAAATTATTGCTGTTGATATTGCTTATAGTAAAAGTATTATTAATAAATAAAAGACATCTTATCTGCTGTAAAAAGTTTTCTTTTTGTTTAAGAGAACAACTTAAACACTTTGTATTTATTATTTAATTGTGAATAGACTTAACAAGAATTTTTATGTATCATTATTGAAGTTTAATAGAATCTACACTTAATAATTAATAAGACTCTGATATCACTTCAGTGCAAGCAATAGTGAAGATACTTGTTATAATTATAGTTTAAGAAAGAACTACTGATGCAATCAGTATGTAAGCTGTTAAGACAGAAGCATATATCTAAGTATAAGCACAATGAGCTTAATGAACTTAACAGTGTACAAGATAAGCAGAGTGAGTGTAGCTTGATGAATTTAATAGATTGTATAGATATGCATTATTGAGTAAACTTATTATATAATAGAATTATTTTCTTTATAAAAACAATTATATTCAATGATAATCATTATTTAACATTTACTATCTATCAGTTAATTCTAAAGATATTTAAAAACTCTTTTATATCATAAGCTTTAATCTTTAAACTCTATATCAGAGAAATCTTTAATCAAAATGTAATATATTAAATATTTTTACAATATAAGTAATGTTTTTCAGCACATAGAAAGCAGTCTTTATCAATATGATTAATTTTTAAAGTTTTAAAGATCTACAAAAAATAAATAATATATTGAAAATACTGATGTTGAATGTATTCAGCAAAGAATGTAAGAAGTTATAAAGCTTTTTAATAAAGCTTAATTTATACATAAATTTCAATTAGAAGAAGTTTAACTTTAAAATGAATAAAGATTTATATACAGTAATTTATTTTAAGAATATAGTGTTTAACTGAGTTAATTTTAAACTGCATAAATTTCTAAATAAGTCATTAAGAAAACATAAAGTTGATAAAAAATCAATTTTTAATGACTTTAAAAAGTTTAAAAAAGAACTTTAAAAGATTTTTAAAGTAATTAATGAGAAAAGAGCAGTGAAACAATAACTTTATACATTAAAGATGAATAAGTCAGCAGTTAAGTACTTAGTGAAGTTTCAGTGCATTATGATTTTAATAAATTAAGATGATGATGTCTTAATATTATAATATTATTAAGAATTAAATAAGTCTATTAAAAATAAAATAATACAATAAGACTGTCTTAAAGAACTTTAAGAAATGATAAATATCTTTATTAACATTGATAGTCAACAATGAGAATGATGAATGAAAAAGACAGAATTTTATGTAGCTTTAAGAATGTAAAGACAATGATTCATCATTAGAATATAAGAAGATTTGATAAATCTTAATAATATTAAGAAATATAATTAAAAGTTAGAAATTAAATCAGCAAAGCAAGAACAATATATAAGTAAGCTTTATAAGTCTTATACTTAATGAGTAAACATTTACAATTATTATAATTGTAATAAATTCAGACATTTTATTAAAGATTGTAAGAAATCTTAATAATAGAGAAAGAAAGTTGTGATAATAAACTTAATAATAATGCATAATTAACTGAGCTGAACAGTCTGCTATGATGATAACTGCTTTGTGCATATAAGTAGTAAAGATGAAGTTAAATGATGATTATAAAAATTTAAGAAGAGATATAATGCTGATTATATTATGAGATTAGCTATTTTAGAGAAAGTTGTTAAAAATGATATGAATGAAATTAAAAAAATTGATATTTGCAAAATTCAGAAAAAAAAACATTATAGAAGTTAAAGATTTAAAGAATTTCATCTGAATGTATTTGAATTTGAATGTGAACTTAGAGAATGTCAATAACTAAGAAGTTAATATAAAATTTAAGAATTAATATGAGTACTCTGAGAATATATACATTAAGATACAATAATAGACATTTAAAAATCAGTAATGAAAATTAAAATAAAAACAGTATTATTTACAAAAGATAGTCAATGATCTTTAAAAGTAATAAGAAAATGTAAAATTAATAAAGTTTATGTTAGATATATAACTCATGATAGCTATGCTATTAGTGTGGTGCCACCTTTTAACAGGTTATGAGCCTGAGTTAGTGTGTGATAACTTGCATAAAATGGTGCCTAGGCCACCTCTGCTGGTGGTTCAAGTTCATGGTGAGAAAGTAAGTTCAAAAGATCACAAGTTCAAACTGCTGTCTGCGCGCACCCTTTACACCTGCGGGTCAGTTGCGGGCCGATCGCGGGTTAGGGAAAGTGTTAGATATATAACTCATGATAGCTATGCTATTAGTGTGGTGCCACCTTTTAACAGTTTAAAGAATTTTAAAGAAAATTCAATAAACTTTAAAGCAAAAGTTGAGTTCTGCAAGCTTTAATAAAAGTAAAGAACTTTAAGAAGTTAAAAAATCTTAAGCTTTCTCATTAAAATTAAGAAATAAGAAGCTTTTAATGTCTTAATGAATTGATAATAATAATAATTATAAGATATAAATTGATGTTAAGATATCACTGAAGAGACAGCTTTGAGTAATGATAGATTTAGAAATGATTGATAACTTTATATTATAGTAAGTGATTAAATGACTAGAATTAACATCATAAAGAGTGTTAAAGTTTATGCAAATATATATGATTAACAAAGAATTTAAATTAAATTTATAAAGAAGTTTATATTAAAGTTATAATACTGAATAATTTATAAAAGTTGATACTGAATGTTTTTAAGTTAATTAAATATGATGTTATATTATTATTTGTTCTATTAACTCCCTATTCAGTCCCTATCTAGGTCTATGAGGGCGAAGCGCCTTTGCAAAGGAAAAACCCAAATGGAAAACCTTAGTCCCGCCCCGCAGGCGCTCCGCCGGC
>JAABUY010000476.1_pt1 | contig 68976 bp, 63 predicted proteins | sample 5560271 | NCBI WGS metagenome assembly JAABUY01 (sample SAMN10711886, study PRJNA513374) | rock metagenome | isolation source: Antarctica rocks | place: Antarctica: Victoria Land, University Valley | reverse complement strand
GTTCAATGCAATCGTTACTTAGCATACTACTAGCTACCGGTTAAACCAACGTGTCTGGAACCCTCTTATATCACAAGCTCTAACCCCTAGCCCCTATACCAGAGGAATCTCCGGTCGGGACGTAACACAAGACAGCTTTTTATCTCTTAACTTTACTTGACAGTAACAATTTAATAGCATCAATGATGTTTCATCAAAACAATTATTAATTATTCATTAAGATTCTAGCTTGCTAGATCATCAGTTCTACAGCTTAACTTCTGTGCTGTATTAAATAATGATGAGATCAATAAATTAAATTGTCAATAAATCTCATCATCTTACTATCATGTCATACTGTTCTTTCACCTTATAACTTCATCTTATAGTCAAAATGTCTCTCAACTTATCAAGTTGACAAAGATCTTCAACAAATCTTCTTTGTTTAATCTGTCAAGACTATCTAATCATACAGTAACTTTAGCTTATCAGCTTAAAAAATATAAATTAATAAATCTTAACTTCATCTCATTCATATTTAACAATGTTGTCACTCTTATTCATGAAGTTACAACTCTATATAAATAGTTAAGTATTCAAGAAACTTAAACTGCTTTCTCAGTGTCTTTTGACATATTTTCTTTTGCTTAAGTACATAACTGAACTCTATTCAATTCAGCACTACAGATCTTTAATTAAAATGCAGTAATATTATATACAGACTCATTCTTTCTTCAGTAAGCAGTCAAAATAGTTAGTTAGCAGTCAGAGATTGATAGTATATCTGATTTAGATCTATTAAATTTTTTTATAATTAAATGAAAACTACAACATTTCATTATCATCTCATCAGAAATTGATCTGAATATCTTAGAACATTTTATTACATTATAAGTATCTTAAGTCATCAAGTCTGAGTTTAGCTTCAGCATTATCAAAAATATTTTTTAAAATTCATCACAAAGCATAACAGACAATAATCAAAATGTTAACTTACAAAACAATAATAATAATATATCTTTTTCAGCTAATATGAACTCTATCATTTAAGCACAGATTCTGCAGATCATTACTGTGTTAATTGCTTAATTATAAGAATAAGATGTCTCACAGTAAGATATATCTAAATTATTTGATTCATTTAACTCTTCTGATTCTCACAGAGATGATATCAACAGTGATGATAACTTTTGTGAAGATAACTTAACTTAAAAGTCAGTCAATATTGACTTATTCTACTTAAACTTGCTTAAGAAGTGAGAAGATGACAATATTATCAATAAAAATAATAAGAATTATTAACAGAATGTCTATGTCTTCATTAATTGAGTTAGAGTGACAACTATTACTTAAGATGTCAAGCAAATATGTTAAAATCTTGATGTTAATCTATGTAAAGAAGCAGAACTATGATGAAATAGTTAGCTGTTAAAGATCATTTATCTTGAATTAGTAGCTCATCTTAATGATGTTGAAGAATGATGCAAGACATTAAAGAAATGCTTTAAAATATTGCTCAGTGAGACTTAAAATAAGTTTAACTTAATTAGATACATCATTGAAGATGTTAGAAATTGCTGTAGCTTAATAGAATATATTGTTATTTTTATAACTGTCATTAAAAGCTGTAATTAAGACAAATTAGAATTCAGTCTAATAATTTAAACATGAATGCATATCAACATGTTTCTTCAACAAAACATCAATGAATTTAAGAATGAAACATCTATTAAAGATTTTGTCAATATTCTTTTAGTTAAACAGACAAATTGATATGATAGCTATTTATACAATTCTTAATTTAATAGATTTGTTCAATGAAATCAGCAAGGTCAGTATGATCACAGCAATTATAATTAAAATAATTATGATCATTAATCTTTCTTTTACTCATCATATTCATCATTAAGATATGACAATTTCTCATATTCACTTAGATCACAATGACAATTTAACAATCAGTCACAACAGTTTTAACTCTGTCTGCAAGACACTTTGCTAAACACTTAATTGAGCTTCAAAATTTCTCTTTAAATTATCTTTAAAAACAAAAGATTGTCATCTGAGACAAACATATCAAATCAGAGATTTAAAAATCAGATTAAAAAACTGTTTAATTGCTTAAACAGAGACAATAAGTTCTCATGATGAGATAATTGCAGTAAATACAGTGATTAAGTATACTTCATTTAAGAAATAAATTCTTTTAAGAATAAATCTTCTGTCAATGATCAGATTGACTATCAAAGATTTGAGAATGTCTATTACAACAGTACATATTAGAAAGTTAATATGCTCAATATTTAGAAAGAAGAAGAGATCTATAAGTTAGATTAAGAGTAAAAACTGAAGAATGAAAAGAATGAAGAAGAAGTTATGAATGTAAATTATGTAGCTAAAACATAAAATGACTGCTGCAGCTGCTGTAAAATCTTTCTGTTTAACAACAAATTGCACAAGCATGTGCATGATGAGTGCAATGACAAAAAATTGATTAAACAGAAGCTTAATAAGACAATTTAAAAGATAAAATCTGTTAAATTGCTGAAATCTATGCTGATTAGATCTATAGCTAGCCTGTCTTCTTATGTATTTATCAGTTATGATTTTCAGAACTGAAGATACATTACTGTCTTAGTAAAATTGATGTTTACAACAAAAGAAAAGCTGATCTGTCTTAACACAGACTGCATTATGAGTTTAATTAACAGAAGCTTTCTAAAGAAATAGATTTCAGATATTTTAATTAAATGAATCTCATTGCTCATTATTGTTTAAGAATTGAGAACTGAAACTCATTATTATGATAAATACATCATTCTGATCATTTATCTGTCTGACAATAACAATCAATTAGCAATAATCATTAAAGAGATGCATATCATCAATAATCTGAAGATTAAGATGCTTATAGACATTAACATTCTCATTTTAAAGAATATTTCTATTATGCTTTTAAGCAGAAAAGCAATTGTGAATAGTTATGATGACATTAAACTATCATTAACAGTCATTACACAGTTAATTAATTTAGTGCAAAAGATCATAATGACTTACAAAAATATGATTATATAGCTTAGAAGTCATATAAATGTACTAATAGTCAAGACTGCTCTATCTTAAAATTGTGATCTTTTGTTTAAATCAGATTGCCACACAGAGGACACAGCAATATATATTTACATTGTTGATTATACTTTATTGACAATACAAGTGTAAAATGACTCAGATGTGTCTTTTATTGTTTCACAAAAAATCTGTCTTAGTCATGTTGTGAAATATGAAGTTAACAGATGTTATTTAGTCAATTTGCAGAATTCAGAACTTGCAGTCTTCATAATTGAAAAATAAATAAATTAAGTCAGAATATGTTTTTGAAGTCTGTTGATCATAATGACAGCATTTTATTTAAGAATGATGACTAGCTTTAAGAGAAAGATCATGTATAAAGTAACAGTTTATGAGTTTAATGTTGTAACAACTCAAATTGCAATGATTATGCACTTATATTTTCATCTTTAAATGAATTAAGACAACTTAATAAAGATCTTAAAGAAAGAATGAATGAATATTCTGTTCATTGATGATTAAAAGACTCAGTATAAGTTAGAACAAGTATGTGTATATTTAATTGAGTAAAAGAATTGTGAAATAATTGATATAATGTTTGATAAGTTATAGATACAAGATCACTTAAAGTGAACTACAAGCTTCATTTCTTTTATCTATTTCTGTTTTATGATATGAAAAAACCTACTGAATGAGATCTGAAAAGATAAAGTAATAGTTAACATTTAAGCATTTAACAAAATCATTATGCTGAATGTCTATTCAGTATCTAGTCAGACTGACATTTTAACTGCAATTTAAAAAGTTAAATACATCTTCACAGTTGACTGCAGCTTCTTCTTCTATCAGTAAAGAGTAAAATAAATATATCAGCACTGTCTGACTGTTGTTTTACATTGAGGTTAGAAAATCTTCAAGATTGCAGTTATAAGATATTAAAATTCATTAACATATGTTCAATAAATGATTGATAGAATTCTATAACAATAGAGATTATACATCAGAATTTATGTTAATGATATTGTCATTTTCTTCAATACATTAAAAGAGCACTTGAATTATCTTTATAACATATTTAATATATTAAACAAAATGAAAATCTGTCTTTCACTGAAGAAGTTCTATTTAGCATATCTGTTCATTTAGCTGTTGAGTCAACAGATAGATGCTTTAAGTCTTATGACTTTAAAAGATAAGTTAACTGCAATATTCAGAATTAAATTTTCTTTAAGTCTGAGTCAGTTAGAAAAGTATCTTGATTTAATTGACTATCTGCAATAATATATTTCACATTACACAGCTATCATCAAGTTACTTTAACAGTGAAAAATCTTCTTAAATTAAGATCTTTGAGCAAAAGAAACAAAAGAAAACATTAAAAAGTGAATAATCATTACTATTAAATTGAATAAGTCAATCTTAAAGAAGTTAAATGTCTTTCATTATCTTCAGTCTCTATTTTCTCAGTCAATTATTCTGATGCATTTCTCATCAAAACAGCAACTCTACATTGATCTGAATGTGTTCAAAGAATTTGACTTTAAAGTATATGTATATTATGCAAAAGAGTTTGCTGAAGACAGTACTTCAAAATAAAAGTTTATGAAGTCTGTTTTGTTTCTAAGCAAACTGCTTCAAGATGTCAAAACATAATACTGATTAACTGAACTTGAAGTGACAGAATTGATCTGAATAGTTAAGAAGATCAGATACATAATAGAAGCAGTAATAAAAAATGTGATTATTTACATTAATTATGTAATCTCAGTAAGAATTAGTCATCAGTTCAGTTTAAATATTACTGTGATGAAGAAACTTAACTTATATCTTATTTAAGCATCTAAATATCTTCAGCACTTTTATCTGAACATTTATTATAAGTTTAAAAAATTAAACATAATATTAGATGCTCTGTTCTGATTATTTAGCAACAACAACATCTGCAAGTATTTAGTTAATCAGAAGAATCAACTGAAAATGAATAACTTTATATTGAAAGTCTTGCAGACTGACTTGAGAACAGCTGTCTATATGAAGATCTTGATAAAAGTCTTAGATTAATTGTAACAGAATATTAAGTGTGAATATGATGAAGAATCAAAATGAAAACACATTTTATAAATATTAGAAAAAAACAATGCTCTGAGACCTGATGCTGTGAAACTTCTATATGAAATAAGAGATAATCTTATCTTCTATAAAGATCTTGAGAAAGAGCTCTGTCTATGTATATTAAAGAGTCTTTATAACAGAATGTTTAAGATAGTTTATGATGACATTAGTCACTCAGAATATGCATAGATTCATAAGAGATTAATTGATTTACTTTATTTTTATAATTTATTAAAGAATCTTTATGAATACATACAACATTGTTTACAATATCAGCTCAGTCAAACACTGCATTACAAGTCTTATAATGTTTTACAGTCAATAATTACATCTTCTTACTCTTTTTATACATTGACAATCAACTTTATTCTGATCTTATCATTATCAAAGTCAGATAAGTATAACATAATTATATTAGTCACTGACAAATTCAGTAAAGCTATCACTTTTATATTTAGTCAAGACATCATAATGATGAAAGATTGAGCAATTGTGTTATTAAACTGTTTAGCATTATTAAACTGAGATTTGTCTAGAACAATCATATTAAATTGAGACTGCAAATTTTTAATGAATTTATAAAAAAAAGTATTTAAGCAACTTAAGATAGATTTGCTCTACTTAAGTGTTTATCATTTACAAATAGACAGTAACTCAAAAGCAATCAATTAAACAGCTAAAATTGTGCTTCAATACTAATTAATGACTTTAAAAAAGTCAGATCTTTAATCATTTATACTGACACATTTATAAGCTGCTTTAAACAACTTAACTAAGTACAGTTCAATTAGGCTCAGTCTTAATTAGATCATTTTTGATATGTAAATGTGTAAAGTCATGAACTTGCTTCAGATAGAAGAGTTTAATATGAAGTGAATAGACTTTAATCATAATGAAGAACAGATAAAAAGAAAGTTAATTACTTTTATAATGATGAATCAGTACTGATTGATGCATATAGATGTTAAAGATGCAATAGCATACATCATTATGACAATAAAATATTATTATAATTGAAAACATAAATTTCTCTACTTTAAAACAGAAGATTTGATAAATCTACATTTACACAAGAGCTATACACTACTCAGTTTAAAAGAAAAAAATAAAAAGCTGAGACAGCAGTTTATGAATTTGCTGAAAGTTCTGAATTGTGTTAGAAAACTGATATATTAGCTAAAGTTATCATTGAGTTAATGCATTCATGATGTTATATCAGTAACACACCTGAAATCAGCTCATATCAATGACTCATATTGATGATTAAGATCAGAAGAGTCAAAAGAAGTTATAATGAATAATGAAAAGAAATGAGAAGTTAAAAAACTGCTGTTTAAAAGAACATACTGAAAAGATAGAGACATAATTATCAAATATTTAGTCTATTAACTAGAGTATAGCTCAGAATTCAACAGCTGAGTCAATATTAAAGATTTGAGAAATGCAAAAGAACTAGTGCAGCTATATAAATTGAGGTAAATGTCTAATGTGTAATTATATGACAGCATTTCTTATTTAAGCAGTGAATTTCACATATATGATCTAAACTTAAATGACAGATATCAGAAAAGTAAACAAACATTTAGAAATAAATAACATCATCATTCATCAAAACTTTTATCAACTACTATTCTTTACATTTTTTATGTAATTTCAGCTTGTCAATCATTTCTACAAGATGTATACAACATTCATTCACTCTTTATATCATGAGATGTCAAAATAATTAATTAAAAGAAAAATTCAGAGTCAGTGAATCACAAACTATAATGTAATAAGAAATCAGACAAAAAGATTAATACAGCTGAAGTGAGCAACATTCTTTAGACAGTATGAAAAGAATGAAAGCTTTATATTGAAATGTTAGATTATCTAAATGAATCATCATTAAATAAAGTAAAACTTGATGATTACAATGTCTATATGATCATATAAAAGATGCAGAGAAACAAGAGAGATGCAGTGTAATCTGTAAACTTTAATTAATAGAGAAATATCAGAGTCTTAAGAGTTAACTATGATAATGAGACTGTTATAATGAACAATGTTGACAAGAACTGCTATGCTGTTTTTAAGAGCTATTATTAGTTATGTAAAGAAGAGAGAAGAGAAGCAGACATAAAGATGTATTATGATATACATTAAATTAAAGATGACAAATTACTTTAATTTAACAACAAGATCATATATCTTAATTCACAATCAGCTTCTAAATCAAAGAAGACTGTCAAAGACAACAAAGTGAGAATGTTTATTACAAAAATTATAAAAGTTAAATCATCAAATTAAGCTGACTCATTGCATTAAAACATCAATATAACTTCATTTACTGCAATGACATTATTGTCATCATCAAACCTGACTTCATTCACTGTAATAACATCATTATCTACATTAAATCTAGCAACAAAGCTCATCTTTTAGCTAATGAACCTACTTGTCTTAAGATCAGTTACAGCATCAATTAAATTACAATCTCTACTTACTGCAATTCTTATCATCAACATATCTCTTCTACAAGTCATAATACAAAAGTTACTTAATAGCTTCACTCAACTAGATGCACATCTGAATGAACAAATGAAGACAGTGACTGAAATATAAAGCTATATTGTTGAAGTGAAGAATTACATTATTGTTTTAAAAGAAAAACTGAGCATCATTAAGAATTATACAGTGAGAACTCAGAGCATTCTAATAAAGATAATCAATATATTAGACTTCATTGTTGAATATCTAAGAAAGAATGACAGAACAATAGATGCAGAGATGATTAAGATGATGAAAGATGAATAAATAATGCTGAATATGAAGAATGAAAGAATCTTGATGAAGTGCAAGAGCAAGAATGAACAGAGAAAGTAATGTTAGAAATTGATGTCTTTTTTGTAACTGACAACTTGTTATGATACTGATGTCTTTCTTTTTCTCACACTAATTTGTCATTATAACACTTTTCTTTCTCTCACACTAATTCATCATTATGACCTTTCATCATTTCTTTTCATTTAGATGTTTAATCTTACTTTATTCATCATTATGAGAAATTGCTTCTGTCTATCTGTCATTATGATGTAATAATCAGACAACTATATAGCTGAGACTTCTTGCTTACTTAACAAGACAGCTTTTTACCTCTTAACTTTACTTAACAGTAATAACTTTCTGTATTATTATTAGAAGATTAAATCAATAGCTATTACAACTAAAAATGTTTTTAATGCATAATGAGCTGCTGAATTTATTTTATATAATTCTTCTATTATTACTTTAAATCTTTCTCAGTCAACAACTTCTTTCTTTATATCTTTTATAAATTTCAATGATGTTCAGATCAACATCATTGTCACATTTCATACAGTAATTTAAATTAATCAGTTTGTGAATGAGATTCTTGCTGATATGACTTCATCATTACATTCACATATCTTAGATTTAAAGAACACAGTCTTAACAGCTGTGATGAATAAAGCAGTTTTATGACAGATTAATCAGAAACTTCTTGAGAAATAGCAGCAGCAATGAAAGAAGCAGTCATAAAAGACTGTTAAAGATGTCTGAGTTCTCACAGTTAATGAGAATAGAGTTATGATGCAGAAAGAAGAGAATAAAATGAAGAAATTGATTACTAAATCAGTTAGATATTATGCATTAAGAAATAAAGTCAGATTTGCAAAGCTGATTTGAAAGAAAATGATCATGAACTATTCAGTTTTCATGTAATTAGTCTAGTAATGTGAATATTTCAATAGTTCTAGCTGTTTCGACATCACAAAATAAGCGACAGTGAGGTGGCCCGACAGGGGGGGTTGCCTGAGTAACAGGGAAATGCGTTAAGGTAAGGCCGGCGGCTCAAACAGATCACTGCCAGAGCCATCCCAATCAGATCATACCTTACATAATTGTTATTAGATGGTGGACATGAATACACTTTTCACCTCACTGCCGTGCCTGCCATCATGGTCAGGGAGCAGAGATCTCAAACCTCCTTCTGCAAGCCAATTCCAGTAGGGTAAGGGAGGTGCATGACCTTTACCCCGAAGAACCATCTTGTGCACTGTGTGGCTGTGAGCTTCCCTTGAGCTTGCTGTAGCCCTAACTTACCTTATCTTACCTTACCCCGCTACGGGAAAGTACCTTAATATTGGCGAGGACGGCAGCAGCAAAGCACCTGGACCAGTGTGGAGTATAAGTTAATAAAGGCAGCCCAGGTCCTTCCTGCAAGGTGGATTGATTCATTGCCTTGCTTCACCTGTTTGACATCTGTGATACAGATAGCTTCTCTTTCTTTCTTTTTTTCTTCTCTGCTTGTCGATCGTTAGGTGGTTTACGTCAATTCATTTCCAGATCCAACAAGAGACAAAGATGCCTTGTCACATGAGCGCCAGTCCATCCTTGGTCGTTCTCTTCGTGTTGCCAGTGCTTCTTGTTCTGATCTACCACCTCGTTCAGAAGAGACAGAAGCAGGGCACCCTTTCACTTCACTTTCCCGTAATACTCAATCTACATCCCAAGCTGGTGTCAGAAGTGTGAAGCGTCTGGCTAACAGAGGATGCATAGTTTAGCTCCAACACCGAAAACAACAATAAACATGCCATCGAACCACTCTGGGGCTTTAATATTTGGGAGGTAGACCCTATCGACTATCGACCCTACGAAAGCCAAGGCCATGTCACCATGGGTCCGTAGAGCCCAAGCCTGCGTGCCCAGCCATTGCTGAACAGAAAATAGGTATCCAGAAACGGGCGCGCAACGAATGGATCCGCATGGACCGCGGCTACCTGTCACGCATCCAGGAGCGAGAGCCTCTCATCCGCGACAAAGCGGAATTCACCGTGGGCGCCGGTCCGCTCGTCGACCCGGCCATCGAAGAACTCTACACGGAGATCATGATCGACTACCTCCCGCACCGCTACCCGACCATCTTCAAGACCGCGGGCCAAACCGTCCACAACCTTATCACGGGCTCATCGTATCCTCTTTCCACCGCCGACTTGACCCCGGAGCGGATGCTGCAGCTGCTGGGCATGAATGTCGAAGAGGACTTTTACTTCATGTGCCCCGATGAAAATGACGGCGAATTTCGGCTCAGAGGTTACATTGCGTGCTTTCCCGGCGGATTCCTCAGTCCGGCGCGCCTCGGCGAGTCGGTCCGTGAGATCCACGGGCCGGTTCCGGGGTATGAGGAGCGGTTGGGAAGGAGCGTGGACCGCTATTTCAAGCGCATGGAACCGGGTCAATTCATCGGCCGGATGAATGTAAGCTTCCCGGCAGCTCTCTGCGTTTCCGTGCCATACGCCACGTCCCCACCCTATCCTAACATCTGCGCAGTGGAGTCTCCAAGTCGACGGCATCGACCTCTTCCGCGTCGACGGCAACAACTACTACCCCGACAAGGAGGACGCCATCGACGAGGAGAAGTTCCACCCTCATTTCGACCAGTGCTTCCTCCGCGTCGAACACCAGACGCTGACGGCTTTGCCGCGCTCCAAGGCCATCATGTTCTGTGTTCGCTCTTACATGACGCCGCTGGCTCAAATCAAGGCCGAGGGCGACGGTCCAAACCTGGCCAAGGCGATTGAAAGTATGCCGGAGAAGTTGGGCATGTACAAGATGCGGCACTTCTGGGGTGAAGAGGTGTTGCCGTGGCTGAAAGGGGAGTCGGCTGTTCCGCCTACGACCGGCGCTTGATTTCGGGTTCATATCTAAGCTGGGAATGGTGGCATCTTGATAGACCTTCAAAAGTTGCTTGGTTATGCTACATACGTGGCCTGTTACAAGGCATGGATTTGAGACTGTAGATAGCTACTGAACGTGACAATTACATCTGTGGTTCAAAGTCTGCTTTTTCAGATTGCGTCCGTTTCCCAGAAGTGGATCCCAATCCCGTGCAAGTGGAAGCTTACTCCATCTAGACCTGGTGCAGCTGCAGCTCCGGTTCACCCTGAAGGCGTTAGAAGGATGAGCGATGTTCGAACAGCAGCCATCTGATTGTAAGCGTTGCCTTTGACTCTCTTTGGTGACAACTTCTTCGGTACTTCTTTCTGGTCCATCATCTATGAAGCTTGACAATGAATGTAGTGGATATTGACTTGATGGGCTAGTAGGGGTGGATGAGGTTCTTTGTGTTTACAACCTGGAATGCTTAACCAGGCTTGCAAGGATGATTGGCTGAGTTCGAATATAGTTAGAATGGGCACACACTCTGTCCCTTTGTACTCTGCCTCAAAGCCACCCTCAAGGTGTCCAAGGCTGTGTGAGTGAGCGCTCAAGGAAAGGATGAGTGCTGAATATCAATATTAATTGTCCGTGTGTGTGCTCCCTTGACGCGGCAGGCCAGGTCGGTAGACAGACAACGCGTAAACGCGCCTTGCCGACATCAACCATCTGACAAAGGACCTGATTCTGCTTGCGACTTCCCTCATTATTCCTAATAACCGATCCACAAGTCACAGTATGATGGACTCGCCAAGCCTCGAGATTTTGGAGGTGCAATATTAACATCAACTGCTGCAACCAATACAAACAGCCGTTTCGGGGAGCGGCAGCGTATCCCGGCCGGCGCATACACAACAAGCGTTGATCATTGACTACTTCGGGGTCTCTTGATCGCCTCGTGCCTGCATCTGTTGGCTTCCACGCAGTGCCTTGACGGGGACAAGAGGCAGATCGAGCCGCAATTGACGCGCGTCGCATTAGAGATCAAAGACAGGGCAGCGGTCTTCGTATCGAGGATCGGAGCCATATCTGTCTACATGACAAAAAATGTGGAGGACCCGGGACAAGCCCAGGGTAGGCTCTCGGAGCCGTTCAGTTTCCAAATCATTGTTTTGGTGAGTCACTGTTCGGGAAGGACTACCTCAATGTGCCCCTTCGAGTATACATAAACCCTTTGGGTCGGAACCATGGATCAGGGTATCTACCTTTCTGGCGTTCTCATGCATGTCTCAATTGTATCCCAAGAGGTTCAACCTTGCACGACATGCCGCAGAGTCCCATGGGCATGTCTCGGGTGTTCTTTGTTCTTTATGGAGTTGACAGCTAAGGTTGTTTCCCTCTAGGGTTCTGGAGGGGGCCCGAACGAAGACAATGTAACCGGCCTGCTCGTCAGATCGACAGCCACTAACTGGGCAAAAGGGTCATTACTGGCCGTAGATGCTGGCACACATCTAGCAGCAATCATTCACATTCTGGAGCAACACCTGCCAAAGACACCCAAACTGAGGAGTTCCGGCGCCACGGTGAGCGGGCCCAAGACGCCACCGAGGACAAGGTCGAAACTTGTCGGTAACGGTGGCGCTTCTCGTGCCGTATCACCTCACACGTACGGCCGAATTGACTCTACTGCGGAAGCAACGGGTCATGTGACCGTGCAACGAGCGCCACCAGCACCTTTCTCCTTGGCGGAGGATGCAAGCCATCTTACGAGGCTGTCCGAAGGTCCTTTTGCTGGGCTTGGGCTACCGTATCAGACAGCCAAAGCAAACGCGGCATACATCACTCGAACATTGGTCTCCACCTACTTGATAACGCACCCGCACCTGGACCACCTTTCCGGTTTCGCCGTCAACACCGCTTCTTTCCAACATACCTATCAACCCAAATGTCTCGCTGCCCTTCCCTCCACCATAGATGCCGTCAAAGACCACATCTTCAACGACGTCATCTGGCCCAACCTCTCTGACGAAGATGGCGGTGTCGGACTGGTCACCTACATGCGCCTGGTGGAAGGCGGCAACGTGGCACTCGGAACCGGCGACGGCACGGGCTACATCGAAGTCTGCGACGGCCTCGGCGTCAAATGCTGGAGCGTCAGTCACGGCCACTGCATGAAGCGACACAGCCACCGCGGCACCCACAGCGACCCACAAGCCGACGCAGCTGCTCACATCACCCCCCTAGCCAGAAACTCCACAACCTCCGACAATCTCGGCCCCGTCCGAGCCTCGCAACACGCCCACCACCACCTCCTCGACAAAGCCTGCGTCTACGACAGCTCCGCCTTCTTCATCCGCGACCACCACAGCGGCAACGAGGTGCTGATCTTCGGCGACGTCGAGCCGGACTCCCTCTCGCTCTCCCCGCGCACCGCCCAGGTCTGGCGCGACGCCGCGCCCAAGATCGTCGCTGGCCTCCTCAAGGGCATCTTCATCGAGTGCTCCTACGACGACTCCCAGTCCGACCAGACCCTTTTCGGCCACCTCTGTCCCCGCCACCTCATCGCCGAGCTGCAGGCCCTCGCCGCTGCCGTCGTCGCAATCCAGCACCCACCCACCGTCGCCGCCACCGCCACTGCCACCGCCACCGCCCGCAAGCGCAAGCGCCACAGCAACGGCCTCCAGACACACCCCGCTCCCGACGTCGCCCCGCGTCGCACCCGCAACCCCCATCGCGGCGCGAGAACCGGCCTCGCGGCTGCCGCCATCGCAGCGACGGTCGACGCGTCCGTCTCCGTAGCCGTAGGCGCAACTGAAGATCCGCTCCCCAGCGCACCCGCACCCGCACCGGCCGCTCCTACCCCTACACTCGCACTCCCAAAAACAGCAGCATCGAAGGGCCCCCTCGACTCGCTCAAGGTCGTCATCATCCACATGAAAGACACCCTGACCGACGGCCCGGCCATCGGCGACTCTATCCTCGCTCAGCTGCTCGAGTATGAGAAGGTGGCGGGTCTTGGGTGTACGTTTGTTATTTCTGAGTCCGGGACTTCGGTTTGGCTTTGAGCTGTGAGTGCTTGTCTGATTCGATTAAAGGGTGATGGGATTGGGGTGGGGGATGGTATTGGCTTTCGAAGGCGGGGGGTCTGTTTTGTTGAGGTTCTTTCGTTGAGGTTCTGTCGTTGAGGGCGGGAGGTGTCGTTGGTATGATTCTGTCGTCTTGCGTCGTGTCGTTGGCTGTTCGGATAGAGGTGTTTGGGGTGTTAGACTCTCGATGTTGTGGGTTTCTTGGAGGATTTTACTGGATGCGTGAGATGGAGGGTGCTTGCGGAATTTGGGGTGCTTCTTTCAGATTACTTTCTCACTCCCAGATTTTTTTCCTACCAGGGGCGCGTGGCTGTCTGTGTCTCTAGGTTTGGATTTTTGGGCATCTTAGGGTCTTCTGCGGCGTGTACACGTACGAGTGCTGTTTGGTGGTGAAATGTTGGGTTTATCATTCGAGTACTACCGCTATTAGAGTTAATCATCAATTGCTAATCGCGCCCTTCCATGGAGCACCGTTCCAGTCCCATTCCCATGAACGACAACTACCCAATGAAATATCGTATGTACAGTACGACTTAACACCCACTATACACCCACCCTTCCCACCCACCCATCCCTCCACCCCCATCAGCCCAAACAGCAATCCCAACCAGCAAGCCAAACCAACCCATCAAGCCCAAACAAACTTCTTCAACTCATGCCCCCACACCTCCAACAACCCCGTACTCCGCCTCGCCTCCGCCAACGAGATGATCTCCTTCTCCTCGGTTACTACCCTTCTGCCCTCCCCTCCTCCCCACTCTTTCCCATTTCCACCACCGCCACCAGCCTCTTTCGCCAACCGACAAGCCCGCTCAATATCCTCGCAAACACTCCGCACAAACTCCATCTCCCCCACCACCGGCGGCGACTCCACCCCGGACCCGTCGCCCACCCGCGCCTGGCTCGAGCGCGCGGGGAGCGCTTTGAAGGCTAGGATCTTCGTCGCGGCTGCCGAAGCGGGAGGCGACTTACCTACCTCCGGATCCTTCCGATCGAGCGCATTGTTATCCAGCGCCCTTGTATTAACGCGCACGACATGCTCGCTCCCAGGCCGATAGCTCAGCACAAACCCGACATTCCGGCGCTCGTCCGTCTGCGCCGGCGCCAGCGTCGAGGTAACGTAAACGCCTCGCCGCAAGCCGCAGACGTCACGCAGGTCGACGCGTTCAAAGGACGCCACCTTCTCCGTAGCCCAGTCGAAGCGGACGGCGTACAGGGCCACGTCGGTGAGCAGGAGGACGGCCTCGGTCAAGGGCAGGGAGCGAAGGGAGTCCGACTCGCGGGGACACAGCAGCGTCCAGCCGGCGACGAGGTCCTCGGCGGGGTCGGCGACGACGAGTTCGGCGCTGGTGTCGATGGCGGCCTGGCGGACCTTGCGCATGGAGACGGCCGGGTCGGCGGTCATGAGGTGGACGGAGAAGTCGTCGAAGACTTGCGCCGTGACGGTGCCGAGGAGGTAGTCGAGGGCGGCCTGGGCGAAGTAGTCGTTGACGATGTTGTTGTAGTAGCGGGATAGCGTCAGGCCGAGGTCGTTGAGGGCGCCGCGGTAGTTGCGCGTGCGCGTGCGCGTGTAGTCGCCTTTGAGCGCGGCGGTGGAGGAGTATTGCTTCGAGATGGCGTCGCCGTTGTCGGCCCAGAGCGTGTTGAACCATGCGGTTGTGGTGTCGGCTTGGAGGTTGGTGGGGAAGCCTTCGGCTTGGAGGTGCTGTTCTAAGGCGCGCTGGCCGCAGGCGCTTTGCACGACGTTGGTGCGGTCGAGACAGTCCATGCAGTTGATGCGGAGGACGCCTCGTTGCTTTGTTTGCACCTTTCCGTCTACCTCGATTGTTGCGTCGAAGGAGTCGAGTACGGCCCCGAGTGAGTCCATCAATATGCTGACGTTCTCGAACTTCATCCCTCGGCATATGGAGTGGAAGTCGAACCACTCGAAGCCGATGCTGGTTCCACCGATCCCTCCTTCCTCGTTGAGTTGCTCGACATGTTTCTGGTACTCTTCTCCGATCTTTGCCTCCACGCCATGTTTATTGACAAGCGATACGATCTGGATACCATCGTACCGTCCAGTAATAGGAGTAATGTGACGCCTAAAAGCTGCGTGGTTGGCAGCCGGGGAGTGCTGAAGGACCGGGGCGGGCTTGAAAGAATAGGGGGACTGTGAGAAATACAATGGGATCGAGCCTCGGATCTGAGTAAACGAGTAGATTTTGTCTGCGTGTTGCCATGACGGGGACGACAGGATCTGCTCCGTTTCCACACTGTTGGCAGTGTCGCCATTGTCATCGACTCCCCGGCGCAGGTAGCGGAGGCCCGGTCTTTTGATTGACCGTCGAGATATAAGGGTTAACAGGAGATCGCGGGAGTGACTCGGCGAGCTATGTACTTCACTGTGACTACCAACATCCTCAAGTTCGATGTTGTCTCCAGATTGTCTCTGAGCATCAACACCCTGAGCTTTGGATTGACTTAAAGGAGCATTAACGGTAAATGTGCGCTGGCCAACAAAACCTTGCATCAACGGAAGAACCCAAGGATGTAGTCCGCTGTCAATGAACCGCTCCATCAAGTGCCGGTTCCAAAAGAACTATTCTACGTAAGCCAAGTAGCTCTTACCAAGATCAATCCTAACGTGACTTACCAATGGATCAATCCTCTCGTGCAATGGCATATCAGAGAACCTGACATCCCGATCCCCTACTCTCCTGGTAATGTCGGAATCGTAAGAAAAGTAGAAGCTCCGGGATCCCAACATCATCTTGGTGGTCTTGACCAGCTTGGGCAACAGACTCCCCACCACATCCCCCGCGGGACTGCTGCTGGCGTCCACGGGCTTTTGCCCTTGGCGCAACGAAGTATCACCTTCACCGCCCCTGCCGCTGGGCCCAGCATCTGGAGCAGCCTTCGAACCTCCGGATCCATCGTCCGTTCCCGGCTCATATAGTGATTCCGACCTCTCCGCCGTGCTCATCCCCTGCATCCGCCTCTTCTCTATACTCCACCCCTTCTTCGAGAACCAGCGATCCGCAAACCTCCCGTACTGCCCCTTCTTCTCAAACACATCCTCCGCAACGCTAGTGCTGCTCTTCTGTGCAGACCGTGGCGTGCCCGGCTTCCAAGCTAGAGGCCGATCTGGAGTGTTTGGTCGCGTGGGATTGTCGTCATCAAAGACGTTGTCATGATGATCGGTGGGATCGTGATCCTCGTCGTCCGAGGTGTCACTGAACCCTGCATTATCGTCCTCGCTATGCTTGTTCGGACTGGATTTTGTTTGGGCAATTGCATCGTCGGCATCTGATTGCGAGGACAGCGGTATGAAGGCGACCTCTGTGATCACGTATATCGGCTTTCCCCATATTTGAGCCACTTGCAGGCGGCCCGAGATAGAGATCAGATACGATCTGGATGATACGGTCAGAAGACCTGAGATGCGGACATGGCTTAGCAACAACCCGTTACGAAGAGCTCAAAGTGCGCGGCTCCTACCAACAATGCCATATGCCTCAATTGATGCGTCACTGCTATTTCGCTCCTTGTCCTCCTGTTCTAGGGCTGTGATATGATGTGTTTGGTAGTCAATTCGAATTGCCGACGGAGCGCGCTGGTTGCGCTGGGACAGTGGCTGGAGGATCAAGCCATCGACGGCAGCGATGATAGCAAGCTTTCTCACAAGCCCGGGCATTGTTATCGGATTTCATAAGCCCACATAGTCGACCATTGAGGGCGTGACAGAAGCAAAGCGTACTTGCTCCCGTGCTCAGGAAGCCGGCCGACAATCAGAACTTATAGCATGACGTAGACGAAGTACCGATATATTGAGCACTTTTCGCCATTATGCACGAATGGCACGTCGTGTTTAGTGCAGTGGACAGATAGACCGTACCATTAATTGTGGATGTTCAACTACGAAATGATATCAAGGCAAGGTAGGAGCTGGAGCTGGAGCAAAAGAGCGACTTCGATGTTCGGAGCATCCTTCCTGAGGACGGCCAGGTCATTCCAGTTTCCTTCGTGACCAGTAATCTCTAAATACATGAAAGCGCGCCTGGGTATCAGGTGTTTGTACATCGACTCGTGGACAGACGTCGTCCCAACCCGTTCCCATCCCATCCCATTGCAGCCAAAAAACGCCCCCATGCGGTGATGAGCCACTTACTATCGTACTGAAAGTCCTTCAGGATAGAGAAGTGAACGACAATCCCCTCCAATCAATCCCGAATGCCGCCGATCGTCCAATCCCTAGAAGTCTGAATAGAATGCAGTGAGCACGCTTCATGCACCTGTGCTAAGTCCTTCATGCCTCCATCTGCCGACTCCAGATGGAGGAAGCCCGTCTTATCGAATATAGCTTTTCAACGGCCTTTGCGAGCCGTTCGATCTTTCGAAGTTTGGCCGTGTCGCGTCGGCTTCGCGGTCGCTTTCTTCGGTGAGATCGTTCAATCCGAAGCCGCCATTCTCTTCATCATATGAATGAATCAGGCCTTGCCTGTCGGCCCTGCTTCCAAACCCTACACTTCCGGAACTCATGCGTCGGTGATCGACACTGCGTCGAGCTTGCATACTCAGTCGTGTCTGCAAGCTGGCAATGGCATCGGTCGGTACCCCATCCTCGAGATTACCGTTCAGAAGTCGATGTCCGTCCGGGTCACCTCGCGATAGATTCAGAAGGTAGACTCCAGTAAAGATGACTAGGAATCCACAGAGCAGCGAGATGGTGTTGACGGCGTCAGCCGTATTGAAACCTTGGAATAGAATGAAGGAGGCGCATAAGGTGGCGGTAGTGAACGTCACATAGTATAGAGGGTTTACCCTGTTCATTGGTCAGCTTGGACTCGCACCAATGGACCGATATTATCAAGCCGGCGTACAGAGAAGTGGAGAATTGACTCAAAGCTTTATTGAAGTAGTTCATCTGGGTCAATATGCACACAATCACCACGATAGCAAATGCGTATGTTGAAGGGTGCGAGAACTGGTTATTCCCGGCTAATGTGAGTTTGAGAGCGATCCCGAATGCCTTGACGGCCATGACGGACACAGATCCCACAGTCGAGCAGATTGATATGTAAATCAAGGGGTTCTTCTTGCCGTATTTTGGGGAGACCTTGTAGATCATGACGCTCGAGAACACAGCCACAGCGGCGCAGTATAACAGAAACCCTAGAAGGACTCTGTGTGAGTGTTCTGTTTCTCTCAAGCAACAGGATCCTGCTTACCTGGTTGGATTGCGTAATGGAGAATCTCGTCAACCGTTTGGATTTCCTTATCTGGAGGGGCGTGGAGCACAATAATTACGGACCCTATCAGACATATGGCGCAACCAAGTTTGCCTAATGTCCCTAGTTCCTCCCTGAGGAAGTAGGCGCCCAACACTGCCCTACAAATGGCGTTAGATTGGTAGACGTTTTCATGTAAAGAGATTTACCCTATGAGGACACTGAGAGCACCTAGCGGAGTCACCAGTATTGCCGGCGCAAATGCGTAGGCTGCGAAGTTGGCAACTTCGCCCAGTACAACTACCGAGGAATTAGCTATGCATCCTAAGCGCAACAGCAGAGGACAAACGTGTTACTATTCCTCCCCACCAAGTCAGGCTTTTGAGGTATGCAAAGCCATCTCCTTCAAAGCCGTGCCTCTCGCTTGCTTCCAAGAGTCCCTACATAACCAGTCTCAGTTGGGTTTGTCCGTGATAGCATGTAGGCCCAGCAACAATTATCTTGTCATGGGAAGCAGCGAGAACACAGGGACAAGACCGAACCTTTTTAGTTATAACAAAACTCGTCCCTATCATCAGCCAAGAGTCAGTCCGTACCCATCGTGTTTGCCATGCTTCTCCATGACTTACCAATAGCCATTGTGGACGTTATGGCCAACGCCAACCCGATGTACCTAAAGGAAGCGCATTAGTCCCTGCACATCTGAAAAGGTCTTGTTTCCAATAGCCTGCGCAAAACGTACTTGTCCTCCAACATGTTGAACCTCCCCAGGGTAGACTACGCCTGGCAACCCTTTCCGCCGAGTGCCCAGTTGCCGTCGCGGATCCTACAGCCAACGCGGAGCCACCCGCTCAGTTCCACCTTGCCACGTCTCTATCAATGAAGCCGTGTCCTTGCGATCCGACTGAAGGCGTAAGGTATCAAAGGACGTATTCGTCCGGCGGTTGCTGTGGGCGTTCGAGGTCTAGCCGAAACAGGTACGAGGTCGCAAATGGTCATGAAGTGATCGCCGAAGTATTCTGTCTCCTCTTTTTCAATTTGTCGCTGTAGGCATTTGCTATTCCCGGCAGAACGTTGTCTCTATTGTGGAACAAGTCAATGGAAGTGGATGATCGACGCGCGAGAGGTGTCTATTTTCGGAATGGTGTAAGGCGACGACACAGGGGGACACCTCGGGCTTTCCTTAGTAAGCATACAAGAGGACGATCACCCGGACGTATACATTGTGCGGTTTTTGTGGGACATGGACGTAGCAATAGTTTTGACAGGATGATAGCGCTAGAGCCCTTTAGGCGTAGTGCCTCCGGGCGGAATAAATTACCTACCTACCTACATTGTGCGGAAATAGCAGGGGCGACTCTAATCTTACAGTATCAGAACACAGTTATAACAAGACGGGAGATGCAGGTTCTTCAAAGAAATTCCAATATCCAACGGTATGGATCAGGGTATTTTTACGTCAAGGAATCTCTCAAAATCATATTGATTTGAGCCCGCTACACGTCAAAGATCTCCACCATGATCATTACACGAGGTCAATCCATCCGTCTCGCAGCTACAGCAACTAGGTATCCCCATCGTTCTCCTAGCCTTGACTCCAATGCTCGACCCAGTAATAAAAACCCTTATCGCCGAAGGCGGACCGTCCCACGAGTAGCACCTCAAGGATATCTATCCACCAGCAGCACCATGACAAGGAAGATTGGGTAGCGGATCAGGCAACTGATGCCAAATGTAGCGAGAGAAAGATTGGCTGCAGTCCGCACACAACGTCTTACCATGTCGCTGAGTGAGAATAACAAACAAAGGAGACATAGAACATCGCGAAAGGAAGGAATAACGAACGGTAGGACTTCGTATCAATTAGTACTTTGGACTTACCGCTTGTTCATACCTTCGTCCGCCTTACAAGTTACAGCCGAAGGGCTAAAATGTGACAATGTCTTGCCAACAGCACAGACATACAAGCACGGAGCCAGCTAGATTGTTCAGAGTTGTCAGTATTGCAATGCCGGCAAATAGGGCTCAGATGGAATTCTGTCTGTGGAATTCGGCAGTCAGGTAGGGTCGAGCTTTGGTTGAACCGGCGGAATTTTGGTATGGCTACTTGGGAGGCGATGGTGGACTTTGGATGGGCCAATCGGTGACAGTAGAGTGTACTGTGGCTGGCCCAGGAAGTAGTGTTTGTTCGAAGACTCCGCAGCGTTCCTCAATTTGAACGGAGGCGCTTTATGTCTACAGATGCTAGTAAGCCTGGGTGCACCATTAAGTAGAGCCATCGAGGGGAATACCTTGACTGCCATCAACAGGCAAATCTTGTTCTGCGTTTTCGCCACGTGAGCGTTTAATGGAGACTGGTTTCGAGGTCGCTAGGTTGGAGTGATCGTCTTGAGTCTGTTGGCTTGGCGAATCAACAATCTCATCCTCATCATAGGTGATTTCGTCATCGTCGGCCGCGGAAATTGTAGCCACCGCATATGGATTCGCATCTTCAGAGTCTCCTACGACAACTTCAAGATTGCCTGATAGCTCGTGCCTACTTGCTTCAAAGACTGCTTGATTGGTCTCAAGAGCGTCTGTGATCTGATCGTCTGTGTCGATTGTATCTTCTAGTCGCGTCCCGGTAATGCCTTCTGCATCTGTCTCTGACTTATTTTCATCTATGAGCACATTTAGGTCAGGGGATTGTTGCAGTTCAGAAGCCTTGCCCCCAAGATCCTGTGCGTGGTAAGGGTTGGGTACACGGGTAGCCTTATTGTCGTGGTCGCCGCCATCAGCGTATGTCGTGAGATTGACAGACTCTTCCAAGTCCTGCGCCTGTGAGGATTGCGAGTTTCGTTCGAACGGCTTAGTAGTAGCGTCATCTTCGCCAGCTTGGAAGGTCTCTTCGTCGCTGCCAAGTTCATAATCTTCGTCAACGCCATTCTCTTGGTAGTTTCTCTGGCTCTGATATTTATGGTGGGTAATATCTCCTTGAGCTTGTACAGCTTCCCTGGTAGGAGATCTTGACTCTTCTGCCCCGACTGCGACATTGTTCGAGATGTTAATGGTGGGTTCAGTTGTAAGAGAGATAATTTCGGGATCATGTTCGCCATTCCGGTCGTCTTCTGTGGTGAACGAGTTGTTACAAAGTGCACAGTAGCAGAGGTTGGGTTGGGTACATGGATCGCAAGAGGGTATACTCATACCATTCGCAGCGCCGGCTGCTTCATCACCAGCAAGTGTTGAAGAGCCAGTCGAGTCTTGTATGAGGGGATCGTCTTCGTTCTCATAGTCGATGAGATCGGCAGCTTCTTCTTCATTCGCTTGTGGAGAGTGAGTCGAAGTGACTCTAATCTGTGGGTGTGCCATGTTCTGGGCTTGTTCAGGTGGAGAAATTCGATCCGATTCGTTATCTCCCGATCCTGTAATATCAAGTAAAGTAGTCTCAAGTATGCCATCAGATGTCGGAGCTTCGTGGCGGTCTGAAGTCCCCGCAGATCTCTCCATCTCGGATAGTCGACTGCTATCTTGCTCGCGAGAAGGCTCCGACACTACTGATCCATTCTTAGAGACTCCACGCTGCCCTTGGGTCGGAGTGTTATCTACTGGATCTGAGCGGAGGGTGTCACTTGCTCCGTCAGGCGCTTCTGTTTCCTCAGCTTGGTCTTCTGCATCGCCATAGGCGATATCACCGTCAGCTGCAGGTACAGTGTCGTCGTCACTCGGTACGTCCCAGTACGGAAGCTGAGATATGCCTTTACCATCCTTCGCCGCGTCAATGAGTCCGCGCAATCGTTTAGAAAAGCTTGTTCTGGTGCGAAGATTCATGTATAACGGGCCTATGTCAGTAGTCCCATCTTGGTGCAGTAACTGAAGATAAGTATTCAGGATCTGCGATAGCGTGGTATGTGGGGCTGATTTAGATTCCTGAGGTTCCAATCAGCCAGATATTTATCAATTAGAAGTTGGAAGATAACTCACCTCGCTGATGCAGAGCCCCAGCTCTTCTATGTTGAGCTCCAACTCGTCCTCTTCACTTATACTGTCCGCAAGAACTTCTTTACAAGCTAGAAGTAGATCGAATATGCTACCGGTGGCTAAACCCTCATCGTGAAGAAAGAAGGTGGGCGAATCGCTCTGGTCAGACGGCGGGAATAGAGATATCTCGGCATCCTGGTAAATCACGACAACAGGATGCACAGTTGTGGCCTCGTGAGCTTGCTCTTGCTGAGGCTCTGTCGGTCTAGGATTAGAGCTGCCAGTATTGCTTGTGAATTCTTCTGGCCGTGGTCCTCCATCAAGGTCTTCATTAGTGCTCTTCTGAGATGTTTTGGTATTGCCCACCGAGGTTGGAGTTTCAGACCAATCGAGCACATTCCGAGTATTTTCCAGGATCGAGTCAACCGGATCAACTGTATCCGTGTCATGGAAGCTTTGGTGTAGGACCTCAGCGTTGTCCTCAGTACCCAGTGAGTTGAGAACATCCTCCTCTTGAATTTGTGAAATCTCCTTCTCAGGGTGTCCTCTTGACTCAGCTCCGGAGGTATCTGCGAGAGCGCTGAAGACGCGATCGGGCTGTGGAATAGTCTGGCCAATGCGTTGAAGCTTATCACCATCATGTTCATCGATGTTACCCTGAAGCGCAAGAGAGTCTTGGTTGGCATTATCTTGGAAATAGTCGCCAGCATCGTCAAGATCTTCATCCAATATAATATTAGCCTCGTTGATGTCGCCTTGGCTGACCCCGTCGTCTAGCATAATATCGTCGTTGCCGGTTTCGCCTGGAAATGTTTGAGTCCCAGTTCCACCTTCGGATCTTGTGTCCTCAATCATATAATCATTGTCTTGGTCTTGTGGCTGATCTGGCACATCTGGCACAAGATCGATGTCAATGTCGGTATCTCCATCGGTGCCCTGATGCCGATCGAAATCGGTGGACAGCTCCATGACATCTTCCTGCGTGGGAACGTCCAAGTAAGGTACGGTCAAGGCAGTAGCCGTCATGTTTGTCCTCCACCAAATGAACGACTAGAAACAAAGGCCCTGGTTGGCTGCGGATAGAACCTCAGCGCTGGCTGTTGCTGTTGAGTCGTTGTAGAGGCTGAACGGTTAATGTCTAGAGGGACTCTGGACGCTACGCTCCCCGGAGACCGTGGATAGCTTGATGCGAATGTAAGCTATCGTATGTATGGTGTTGTCATTGGTGCACGGATTTCATCACGGCCATTAGCGTTGTTGAGATGTGGGTGAAGGTCTAGAGAAGGTCTGAAGTGATAGTAGATAGCGTGCTAAAGAGAGGTTGACGTAGGCTTGTCAGACGCGACGTGACAATACAGGGCCAAACCCCGATTCGGTGCGATACCTGGCTGTGATGGAAAGAGTGTGATATCCCATATCCAGGAATATCTTCGGACTATGACGGAGCGGCAGTTGAGACTTCTGATGCACGTTTTCGAGTTGAGATGTGAGGACGAAGTCATTTCAAGTCGGATGTGTTAATCAAATAAGTTAAGGGTCAAGAACACGCCACCCGTTTGCGGGTAGAAAGTGACGCTGCTTTTAAAGTTTAACCATCCCCGTATCGAACACATGTAGCATTTAACCACCAGGACACTTCACCAGAGCAGCTGAAGGGAACCACTTACTAAGGTACTACTTGCCACTGCGAGCATAACGGGCCAGCTCGCTAGTTCTGACCATCTGGAAAACCTCTACCATGGTGAGTATTGGTGCATTAAACAAATTTCAAGCGCTTGTCCGACGGCTGATAGAGGCCAGGTTGTGCTCGCAGCTTCAATATGCACAAGAGGAGGGAAAGCAGTATTGTCACGCCAGTTTCGAGAAATTTCCCGGTCGCGGATTGAAGCGTTGCTCGCCTCCTTTCCTAAACTCGCGGATTCTGGCACTCAGCATACAACGGTCGAGCAAGACAACGTTCGTTATGTATACCAGCCTCTTGATGAGCTCTATATGGTCCTCATAACGAATCGACAGTCGAATATACTGCAGGACATTGACTCGCTTCACTTGTTTGCTCAGGTAGTCACAAGCGTTTGCAAAAGTCTAGATGAACGGGAGATCCTGAGGAACGCGTTCGAGTTGCTAAGTGCTTTCGATGAGCTGGTCACTCTGGGATACCGGGAGAACCTTTCTCTGAGTCAGATAAAGACATTTCTGGAGATGGAGAGTAACGAGGAACGGATTCAGGAGATTATATCGAGGGTAAGCAATACTATTTGTCTTAATGAAAGGGACTCTACTCACCACATGATACAGAATAAAGAGCTTGAAGCGACTGAGGAGCGAAAGCGGAAAGCGAAACAGCTTGAGCTTCAACGAAAAGAAATGGCTCGCAGTGGCCGGAGTGCAGTACCGCGAACGCCCTCTTATCCTACCTATACTCCTCCATCCCGCCCTACTGTTCCAGATACTTATGATAGCTACGAGGCGGCTAAAAACAAGAACTTCAAGTATGTATGTGTAACTTAGTCTGCGACCTCCAACTAATTAAGACGATAGACCAAGTACTGCGAAGGGTAGAGGTATGCAGTTAGGGAAGAAGTCTAAGACGACAGACATGTTCGAGCGAGTCAGAGGAGATCTCGGTCCTGAGGCCGAAGAGTCTGCGCCACTAGTACAAACGTCTCACCATCCGATCACCGCAGACAAGTCCCCATCTGCTAGAGTATCGTCTTCGCTGGATCGGGATGCTGTTCACATCACAATAGTCGAGACACTTGCCGCTACATTATCGAGGGAAGGATTCCTTAAGTTCCTTGAGGTTAATGGGAGCCTGCAGCTTCGCATCTCGGATCCCTCTCTCACCATGGTCAAGCTCGATGTTGTTGCGAACACGACAAGTGGAGCGCAATTCCGCACCCATCCAAATGTAGATAAAGGGTTGTTTACAAACTCAAAGACTGTGCAGCTGAGGGATGCCACCAAGGGATTCCCGGCGAACAACTCGGTCAGTGTTCTAAAGTGGAAGGCCAACCCGAAGACCGACAGTAACGACGTCCTGCCCATAACATTCACAGTTTGGGTGAACAGAGGTTCTGATAACACTTACAATGTCACCATAGAGTACGAGATGACGGGTGACGACACTCTCAAGGACGTCGTCGTAACAATCCCGTACGCTACGAGCGAACCAGCCGTGTCAAGCTTCGATGCAGTCTATGAAGTCTCTGGTGATAGCCTGGATTGGACCATCGGTACTGTTGATGAGGGAAACTCGACGGGGACCTTTGAGTTTGAGGCACAAGCAGACGACGATAGTGAATTCTTTCCAATGAGTGTAGGGTTCTCGAAGAGCAAACCTTATGTGGATGTTGATGTAAGTAGGGTTATGAGCTGGTCCTGTTGCTTTCGCTGACAATTCATACGCAGGTATCTTCAGTTACGCTCCTCGAGATGGATCAGGATGTTCCCTTCACGAGAGAGGTCAAGTCAGAGGCGGCGTCTTATCTGGTCGAATAGATCTTGTGACCGCCCAGATTAGATGTTTATGAGTAGAGTTGTGGCGTTCAGGGCTTCACCGGCAGTTGTGTAAAGCCTATGTTACGAAACTCGTTGTCCCAATTCTACAATTGAGCATCGTATATCTTAATTGTAAACCGTGCAGGCCGGTACTGTAGATTCAGGCGCGTGGCCCTATAATCTTCCACAATTTATAGATTTATACAGATTAGAGTGTCCTTCAAGAACGCAGGAACCATCACGGCCTCTAGCGACTTCCCCCCAACCTACCACAACAATACAGATGTAACTATTCCTGGCTTTCGAGTGGTCAACTCCCAGTTGTGCCTGAAGCCATGGAGGGCCAGGTTGATAAGCCAGTGTCGCTCAATCTGCTCGCAGAGAAAAGCATACCGCAGCCCGTCGATAGACATCAACTGGCTTACTGCCCCACCATGGATCTCCTAGCAGTGGGTAGTAAAGATGATCAAGTCCACGTTTTCCGGCTCAATGGGCAGAGGGTCTTCGGTGCTTCTTCTGGAAAGTTTGCTTTACAGATTCGCCGGCTGCACTGGAAACCTACTGGTGAGCCATGCGTTCACCTCCGGCACAGAGACCGCTCCAGATCCGGAAAAGACATGAAGGTTTGATCGGTCAGTAACATATATACAGGGCAGCTACTTGCGGTAGCATGGACTGATAATATTATCCGCCTTGTCAGTCCACATACTGGCAAGATCGTCCATCAGCTTTTCAGTGGAGTTGGACATAGTCCGCAGGTCACGTTCTTAGATTGGTGCTATAACTTCACCGACGGCAAATCTGCAAGAGACCGAATTGAGAATCGCACGGACAACTTAACCTTGGAAGATATCTTGAGCAAATCTCTATACGCCCAAAAGTTGGAAACCGATATTGATCTTCCAAAAAATCTGGCCCTCCTCGACGTGGACGGGACACTACCCAAGCTAAGCGTTCTAGTGGCAGGCGGCAAGGAGTGAGTAGCAGATTCGTGATATAGAGCATTAGCTGACAGAGTAACGACAGTAGCGATGATGTTTTCAGTTCGCGAGCATCCATTGATGCTATGTTCCAGGGTCCAAGCCACACCGTGGATGACTCGGTCGATGTCATGCTCACAGGTTTCGATGATGGCACCTTCCATGTAAGGATATATGAATGTTTCGAAATTGGCAACTTTGCGCTCGGCCAGGCGTCTCCTGTGCTGGAGGGCTGCGAGCCACTGCTACATGCGTCGCATCCTTACACATCAACTCATACGCTGTTTGCCCGTACGAGAGGTGGTTCAGGGAATGATCTCTACTTTCTTCCGCTTGACCTCCGGTTTATTTCCAATAGCGGCCAATACCTTTCCTTGCTTGCATCGAGATCGACTCAATTGCAACACCTGCTTCGGTATATAAGTCAAGTGCAGATTCAGATGATGAACGAATGGAAGAGTACTCATGAGCTACCAGGTAAGTTCATGCGCAATATCAGCGAAGCTCTCCAGGAAGAATGTCAATTCAGTTGGGTGCATGCTGCATATCACTTGGTTGTCACCGGCAACTGTTTCCCGCTCGTCAAAGAATGGCTGGTCAATGAGTTAACAGAAAGAGTACGTGATTAGAACAGTTCAGGATGCCTTATGATCGAAGCTTACCACACACGATAGGGACACAAGAGATGGGAGAAAGTGGTCGTCACTGGCTACGAGAATATAAAACGTTTAACGCACGAGAGTCTACTTCCAGCATTGGAGAGATGTGTTGTTCTGCTTGGTCGACTTCGAGGTCTTGCAAGACATGGAACTTCGGATGTTACACTAGGACTCTCGGCCCAAGATTTGACCAACGTTATTGACACTATCAACTGCTTGAACTTAATGGCGCATAATATCCTTATCCACGCAAGAGGAGAACTTCAGCAGTTTACGTCATTTTCGATGTGGCTCCGCCACGAGATCGATACCCAGGCTACAGATCCCAGCTCTGCTTCTGCGGAAGAGATGGCGGAGAAAGACACACTTATTGACCATGCGAAAGTCCTCGACTATATCCAAGGGGCCATGACGAAGAGTCGGCTTATTGAGTTCTTCCAACCTCCTGATCTCGAAGGCCAAATGAAACATGATCTTACTGCGGAAGGGACCAGTTTGTACGCCACTTACAAGAAGGAGCTTAAGAAGTATAGTGGAGGCGATCAGATGGACCAGCGGCTCCCGAGGCTCGCCGACCTCTTCGATCATCTCAGCAAACAATGCGAAGTAATCTTCAACTCGATTTCTCAAACACAACGAAGAAATGTGATGTATGGAACACCAGTACTGATAGATCGAAACTGCAGTACCCGTATAATGGACGCAAGAATGCGGCCTGAGGTAAGATATCAGGGTTCACTTTCATAGGTCCAAGTGCTAACACTGCGTGGACCGATCATGCAATAGACCAAGATGTCTACGCTACATATCTTGCACTGAGACCTGCAGATAAAAAACATCTTCGTAAGGCTGATCGTGAACTGTACGCTCTTACACACATCGCTTATATGTTACTTTCTAGTGAGGCTATTTCGACTTTGTCTTAAGGTTGAGAACGGAGTGAGTTCTGTCTGTTCGACGGGAGAAACGTCCATAAATCTCCCGGGAGGAGTCATCAAAGATATCAAGTTCGTTGATGACACGTCGCTGATGTTGATCTGGTGTGGCGAGGGTACGTAGCCTCAGAGGTGCTTCGAGCCTCGAGATGCTAAACAACGACTTGTGACTGCAGACTCGTCGCGGCTCCTTTGCTTCACTTATGGTGAAACCGCGCGACTACCGTATCTCCCGTTGTCCGAAAATATAAGCGACTTCAACAAGCAGCAGCAGCCTCATGGCTGCGCTGTTGGTCTCGAGGTATCCTTGGTCAGCTCGCTCCCACTCTATACCCGCCACATCTTTCCTGAAGAAAGCGCATCTCAGCCTGAGAAGCTCGAAGTGAACGGCCGGAAAGGTCGGCGTGTCGTCTGCGTTCTGGACCAGGACGGGCTGCGTTACAGAGTGTTCGACCTTGACAACAGTGCGGACACAAGCCGCACCAACCACTCAGGCGATGAAGTTTCCATGAGCAACGACGACGAGCTGATGTCGGGAAGTTAGGTGTTGTCTCTGCACCTGTGCATGTACTAATATAGAGAGTGGCTTTCGTTCAGAAGAGCAGGTAGGAAAGCATAGAGGTTCTGGTGGTGGACTTTTCTTCATGCGGTACGAGCAATATCGACCTGGGGCGATCTGCGACGAGCGGGAGTTCTTACGACTCTACATCGAATCAAAAGCTTCCATATCTTGTCTTCACCAACGTTTAGATATGTTGTTTCCGTAGTGGATTCGGGCACCATGAGCATGTCTAGCTGAGAATATGGAGACTTGCTCTGCCACGAGATGGTTTCTGAGTCAGTGGGTCGTTCTTTGAATGCGATTCATTAAACCAATTTGACCAAAGCTTAGGAATGGTTGACAAATTCGTGACCTGTTGTGACGTTTCCTTGAGATTGTCCATTCCTGTACTGAGGCACTCACAACAACACTGTTGACTGGTAAGTTAGTTACAGTGCTTGTACTGTAATCCGTAAGGCTGAAACTGAAGGTTCTTGTTCTTCTCGCTTCGCTTCCGTAGCGAAACCAAAAACAGGCGCCCATATAACGTCGAGCTTGCCCAATCAACACACAATCACATCAAGCAACTTAAGTCATCCCACACACTGCTCGAGCCTAGAAAAGGCAACTGTTGTGCAGCTTCTTCGAAAGACATCACTTCCACTACTCCGAGTACCTACGATATCGCTCGCGTCTCAATCTCGTTCGAAGGCGAAATTTGTCGAATCTGTATTCTTCATGTGTTGCTTGTGAAACTTCAACATTCGCTACCAATCTATTGGCGTCTCAAACTCCGCTGCACTCCTAACTGCTCTCCTTTACCAAAGCAGCAATCGTCGCGTTTAGTCTGACCTCTAAAATCGATCCATCTACATCCCGGTGTTTCTCACTCAACGTTGGGCCATTCTGAGAATTTAACTTGAGGTCTGGGACCGTTACATAGCATATATGGATGTGAATCAAGTGTTGGAGAGCACGCTCTCCGCAGGTAGGATACCTTGCTTTTTGCGTCTAGGACTGCCATCTGTCCCTGGGGTGAGCATTTAATAACGACCCACAGATGCGGCAACGCGCCAAAATGCAGAGCAGCAGCTTTCACAAGCCGCCGAAGTCGACTTCGTAAGTAAGATCCGTTCAGGGACCGTCGTCCATGAGCTCCTCCTTCCTCAGTACTCACACTGACATGGCTCTCAGTCCGGATACCTTACTACCCTAGCACAAGAACTTGCAAATGAGCAAGCACAGCCGCATATTCGAACAGCTGCGGGTATCGCCTTGAAGAACGCCTTTTCCGCGCGAGAATCTCCCCGATTGCGAGAGGTGCAGGAACGATGGCTACAACAAGTCGATCCCAGCGTTAAGAAAGTGGTCAAGGAGTTGTCGTTGAAGACACTGGCCTCAAACGATGCAAGAGCAGGACAATCGGCCGCGCAGTTCATTGCTTCCATCGCCGCCATTGAGATACCTCGCAACGAGTGGCCCGAGCTGATGGCAGCTTTGGTGCAAAATGTTGGTGAAGGCGCGGACCATCTGAAGCAGGCTTCCTTGACGACGATTGGCTTCATCTGTGAAACAGATGACATTGAATTACGGGAGAGCCTCTCACAACATTCCAATGCTATCCTGACTGCTGTCGTGCAGGGTGCACGGAAGGAAGAAGCTAATCCGGATGTACGAAATGCGGCCATCACAGCCTTGGGAGATTCTCTCGAGTTTGTTCGAACAAATTTCGAGAACGAAGGGGAACGAAACTACATTATGCAGGTCATATGCGAGGCCACTCAGTCTAGCGACAACCGGATACAGCAAGGTGCCTTTGGCTGTTTGAACAGGATCATGGCTCTCTATTACGATAAAATGAGGTTCTACATGGAGAAGGCGCTCTTCGGTTTGACCATCATCGGCATGAAAAGCGAGGAAGAGGACGTTGCGAAGCTTGCGGTCGAATTCTGGTGCACAGTATGCGAGGAGGAGGTTGCTATCGACGATGATAATAATCAGGTTAGTGACATAGTATTCTGACAACATGATGGCGATCCTGACTCTACTGCAGGCGGCAGCTGAAGGTTCCAACGAGATAAGGCCGTATTTTCACTTCACCAAAGTCGCCGCGCGAGAGGTTGTTCCCGTACTGCTCGAGCTTATGACGAAGCAAGACGAGGACGCCGGCGACGACGACTACAACATCTCCAGAGCTGCCTATCAATGTTTGCAACTCTATTCCCAGGCCATTGCCAACGAAATTATAGCCCCGGTGTTGGCATTTGTGGAAGAGAACCTACGACATGATGATTGGCACAACCGTGACGCTGCAGTGTCCGCCTTTGGGGCGATCATGGAAGGCCCCGACGAGAAGTCGTTAGATCCTTTGGTGAAGCAGGCGCTTCCGGTTCTCATCGGCATGATGGAAGATCGGGCCATGCAGGTCCAAGACTCTGCAGCTTATGCTCTCGGCCGAATTTGCGAATGTATATCCGAGTCAATCGATCCATCAACCCATCTTCCACATCTGATCTCGGCCTTATTCGCTGGACTTTCCAACAATCCGAAAATGGCAGCTTCTTGCTGCTGGGCCTTGATGAACCTCGCCGACAGATTCGCTGGGGAGCCGGGATGTCAAGAAAACCCACTGTCAAAGCATTTCAATGACAGCGTTCGCCATATCCTGCAAGTCACAGAAAGGTCAGGCAATCATGCCCTCGGCAACTTTAACTTGCGGATTGATTACTGACTGGTGGTATAGAAGCGATGCGGACAACCAGCTTCGAACGGCTGCGTACGAAGTGCTCAACTCGTTTGTCACAAACTCGGCCAATGACACGCTTCCGATAGTTGCAAGTCTCTCAGATGTGATACTCCAACGGTTGGAGAATACAATACCTATGCAGCAACAGATTGTCAGCGTAGAGGACCGGATCACCCTTGAGGAGATGCAGACTAGCCTCACCAGTGTACTTTTGGTACGTCTTGTTGCTCTTTCGGATCATGATTCGATCTGTAGCTAACAATTACCAAGGCGATCATCCAGCGCCTGGAGGGAGAAATCAAGCCCCAGGCTGACCGCATCATGCATACCTTACTTCAAGTACTCAATACAGTTGGGAGTAAATCGAGCGTTCCCGATACAGTATTCGCCGCTGTAGGGGCCTTGTCGAACGCACTCGAAGAAGATTTCGAAAAGTACATGGAGTCTTTCGTACCTTTCTTGTATAATGCACTGGGTAACCAAGATGAGCCTGGTCTCTGTGCTATGGCTATCGGGCTTGTCAGCGACATCACTCGATCACTCGGAGAGAAGGCGCAACCTTATTGTGATGCCTTTATGAACTACTTACTTAATAATCTAAGAGTAGGAGCTTCCTCAGCCCTGTCACTGATCACATATTGAGGCTAACGCTACTCTCCAGAGCACCACGCTCAGCAACCAATTCAAGCCGGCCATACTCCAGTGTTTTGGGGATATTGCTCAGGCAATCGGTGGTCACTTTGAAACTTACCTCTCGGTAGTGGCTCAGGTGCTTCAACAAGCAGCCACTGTATCGTTCGGTACCGATGTGTCATACGAAATGCTAGACTATGTGGTATCACTGCGAGAAGGTATAATGGACGCCTGGGGCGGCATAATCATAGCTCTGAAGGGCGGGAATAAAAGTTAGCTCCCTATGGTCTGGCTGCGGTGCGTAAACTGACAATATCTAGCTCAACTTCTTACCCCGTATGTCGAGTCCATCTTCCAACTACTCAGCATAGTCTGGCACGACCAGAGCCGGAGTGAAGCTTTGCTGAGAGCGGCAATGGGCGTCATCGGGTAAGCACCGTCGCCTGATACAATAGCAGTCTGAGCTGATTTCGTGCAGTGATTTGGCAGACGCTTTCCCCAACGGCGAATTCGCAAACTTCTATCGTGCAGACTGGATAATGCCCATGATCAAGGACACCCGGTCGAATCGCGATTTCTCTCCCCGAACCGTTGACACGGCCCGGTGGGCGCGCGAGCAAGTCAAGCGTCAGATAAGCGGAGCTCAGGGCGTTCAAATGTCCTAACGGCCTTGCCACATCTGACCACCATGATGGGAGCGGGCCTCACAGAGCGACGCCTTGACCGAGGCGCGAACATCAATCCAACGATTCACCTCCCAAGGTATCGTGATAGCCTGGCAAGCCCACCCGCCAACCTTAGCGATCCTCACGTCCACTTCGCTACGAGATCAACTTTAGGGCGCCGAACTCGCAGGCAGACTCCCAGCTTCCGCCCGCTGGTTGCTACCGTCGTGCACGGTATCAACGTGTAACCTGTCACGGCATCGGATACCTGCAACCAACACCACACCACCACACCACCACACCACTGCACCATCACCACCCTCATCACAATAGAGTCACCAATCACCAAGCACCATCCCACCCGTTGCACCACATCCCTATCAGTATACCCCTTCACCAATCACCCCTTCACGTCACCCCACCTGTAAATATAGATATGCACTTACCTACACCTCACCAATCCAGCGTCTGTTTTCTTCTCGTCCATCTAGCGAACTCGTCAAATCGATAAATGTCTGCCCCAGAAGTCATGTAACCCCAATATCAAAGTCTTGTATCCCCCCCCCTCCCCTGTCTATCTTGTTCCCGCTCATACCCCGAAAGATTAGAAATCGTGTATGCCCCAAACTTCTGTATCCTACCCTATCCCATCTTACCTTAGTTTATTCCACTCCCCGCGCGCTTTCCTTCTGGGTCGTTGGTGAAATCTGCAGTTTTAAATCCCTATAGATCCCCCCGTCCCCTGGCCCTAGTTTCCCCGCTCTGGCCCTGCCTGGCCGGGCCGGGCCTTGGCATAGATGCGCAATGCTTCAACACATTTGCTTACATCCTGCGTGCTTTCTCGACCCCTTCTCTATCTTCTTGATTTGATTGACACTTCGGTTCTATGTTTCTGACGCCGAGAAAGGGGCGATGTCGCCCGGTATGTTCGGTGCGTGAGACGGATGGATGGTAGACTGGACGGCGAGGTGTGGTGAAGGAACGGAAGAGAGAGAGGGAGGGAGGGGATTTCGGGTCAAGTGAGAGATGAGTTACAAACATCTTGTCGAGACTACGGAAATCAAATCAAAGCACCTTGAAAACATGTCTTCCATTCCGATTTGCGTGGGTTCGATGTGCGGCGTGCCTGTTTTTGACGTGAGCCCCTTTCGTAATTTTAGGCTCTAGTGATGGTAGGTATGTTGAGACGTCGATGGGAGAGATAGCGCGAGTTGGTGGTAGGGGGTTTGGTGCAGAGGTGTGGGTGGCTGAGTGTTGTTTGAGATCGTATTGGATTCGGGGGGTTTTATGGTGGAGGAATGGTATGGTATGGGCGGGAGGACTGGGTAGGTAGGGAATATTAAATTGACATCCCCAACCAACCACGGCCGGCGTAAGATGCTGTAGGACGGGTCGTGTGGGTAGTTGGTGGAAGGGTTTACTGGTGAGAAGATGGATGGATTGCTGACTGTTCATGATCGTGGGGCTCGCGTGTGACTAGGATCCACAGACACGGGGGATGAAAGCATCGTAGAACTCTCTTTCTGGAGGATCTTATGAGGTATGAGAAGCTGACCGTTTATAGTAGCGGCGGATAGGGATTTCTTAGGAAAGCAGAAAAAGCAAGGTGGTATATAGCGAGAAGCAAACATTTCCGTGGCTCATAAAGCAAGCAAGCAGCAACAGCAAATCCCCGAAGCCAGCCGGTCCTATCCGCCCATCGGCATCGTCGGCTTTGTCGGCATCGGCGGCATCGGCCAGTCAGCGTCGATATTGAGGTCGAGGATCGAGGTCGACACGCTCGTCGTTCTAGACTGGGTGCCACTCTCAGGCTCGAGTTTGAACTTGGCCTCGTCCGCGTCGTTTTCGCCCTTGACCATGGTCCTATCAAGGTCCTCGCGAGCCACGAACCTCGCGTTCACATCCACCTCCGTCATCACGCGCTTTGGCATCTGCATGCTTTTCGATTTCGTCCGCGCTAGGAGAACTCCTTGGCTGACCTTCTCTTCTAGGTTCAGGAGGAGCTTGACGACGGGGTCGTAGTTGCACGCGTGCAAGGTCTTGCCTGTTGCTCTGCGCTCTGTGATTACGAGGGCTGCGGCTTCGGCTTTGCTCAGGTATTCTTTGGAGCCCATGCCGAGCGAGTCGTGGTGACGAGGGTTCGAGCAGCCTAGAGGACGGGCAGGTCAATGGAGGGGTGTCTTGGACTTGTCTGGGCCGCCCGGGTGTACTGTTATGGATGGATGGGGGTCCAGCGAAGACTGAGAAGCCGAGACTTACATTCATGGGTCGTGCTGCGCCTATGCAAACCTCCCATACGTGCCTCGATCTGCTTGATACAGATGAGAATCCTCTGGCCGATGGGAAAATGCCAAGTATTCCACGTCTCAGGTATCTCCGTCAGCTCCGCCCACGCCCTGTGTAAAGCGCGGCACTCCAGTGCGTCCATGTCCCAGAAAGGAAGATTGGTGAACCTGCATGCTACGTGGTCCCACATGAGTTTGTAGTAGCGCTCGCTCACCTGGACTTTGGAGGACATTGTTAGTTATGGGTAAGACTTTCAAGCCGAACGAAGCTAGCCAAAGAAAAGACCATGAGCTTACTCTCCTGCCGACCGTACTTGATTGTTCTGACAAGCTCTCCAGTCTCGCGGTGCTCGTAACGTCGGGCTTCATCCTCATGGTTGTGTACCCAGTTGACCAGCTCATACCATTGAGGCTCAGGAGCACCAGTCGGGTTCTTCAGTACCTTGAATGGACGATCCATCATCCCTCTCAGAATCTCTTGGTTCGTGCGAGCGTCGTCGAGCATGCCGTTCTGTGATGAAAGAGACTTTTCGCAGGCCAGCATGCGTTCATAGCGACGTGGGACTCGTTCTTTGAAGCCGGCAGGGACCATGAGCTCATGAGCCATCTCCGGGTGAAGTTTCAGGTACTCCGCCACTGCTGTTGTGAGCTTCTTTTAACAAACACCGTCGCAGTTTGGAAGCCAACGTACGGTTCTTGTTCAACCTCGAGAGGTATTTGATCTCTTCCTCCTGCGTAATAACCATGCACTGTGTCTCGTCATCGACGACGTTGTTCCACTCGTCTTGCTTAAGCTCGATATAGTCTGCCATGGCGCTCTTTGGCATGAAGGCGCTCAAAAAGCCTGGAGCCATGGACGTTGACGACTTCCGGTGACCCCGAGGGCGTGTTCTGGGATATGAGTACACCTGGGATTGAGTTACTTTGGTCGATACGGAAATCCACTGTACTTGACGGGCGGTGGATGAGGTGTCGTCCGAACAAGGTACTCGGCTTTGAACTTGTGGTCGTGCCCTAAGTGGCATTGTAGCGAAAACATCAGGAAGTGACATGGTGTCGTAGAGACCGTAATCTCGTGACCGAGACATGTATGAAGTACTCATTGGCATAAGTTGAAGTCTTAGAAATATACAGAGGAGAGATAAGGCTTGCATCTTGAGAAACGGCCCTGGCGTCGATATATACGTCGAGTTATATGCTGACTAGACAGCTGACAGACAGCTCCACGTTACACGACAATGCGCTGCTGGTGTATCACAAAAGAACATTATGACAGATCTGAAAGGTGCGGGTATCCCCGGTGCATGTCAAGATCCAGACTATTTCACTGATTTCTCATTCTTCGCGAGGTTCTGCCACAGCCGTCATTAAGATCTAAGTCTTCAGTAAAAGTCGGCGCATGAAGCCATGTCTTTAACCAAGAGAAAAGAGCTATCTCCACAAGTCGATCTGCGCCAGTAACCCGCCAGGACGGTATGCCTTCAATAAGTTGTGCGGCTTTTCCTCCTGCAGAATGCACGTCAAGGTTCCGGCGTCTGAGATGCATTTGCGCTGCATGCCCCTCTAAGCTCATTGTCGGCTCTGCACTGAACTTGGATTCACGCAGGGTTTCCATGGATCTGAAGGGGTCATCGTCAAGCCACATCCACTGAACATCCACACCTACACCTGACACCGCGCACATGTCAATGCATCTTTCAGGGCTGCCGCATAAAACAAACCAGGCCAAATAGAGGATTATATGCGTGCAGCGATAACACTTGACATGGGTTCGTGCCAAGAGATGCTATCCTTTAATCCGAAAGATCTGATTACACACATCGAAGCGTCTGGCGTTGCGCTGATTCCCTGAAGCTAAGCAACACGCGCAAAGGGTTGCACACTACCTTGATGTGCCAAATCATCTTCTGTATCTTCGAGGTCAACAGATGGTCTTTCTCTAGAGGATTCCGATCACACCAGGTCCTACCGGCACCGTCGTTACATCTACTAGTGGTATTGACAAGCCTAATTGTTATTTGACCTCCGATATAGGGAAGCAGTTTCTCGTGTTAAATCTACCTGCGGCAAACCGGCAATAGGTAGTATGGTTTGGAAAAGGATTCACCAGATACAAGGTAGGTCAATTGTTCTTTTACTCTACTTTGTCTCGAACGAGGCTGAACAGATTGTAAATACGATGTGACGACGTTCGATATACCAGCACTTTGAAAAGAGACATAGACTAATGGGTCAAAGGTCCCAGGAGGCACCTTAGATGACTTCCAGCAGCCTCACCACCGAGACCTGCTTCATGTGGCAGCTCGAAGCTACAGTCTGCTATGGATGCGGCCCGCGTCATGAAGGATTCTGACGAAGTCAGGCTGATCCAGCGGGCTAACTCTATTCTGCTTATGCTCACCACGCCGTCCTCGACTGAATTCAGCGTCTTAGGTCCGAAGCTCAAATCAAGGCCACCTTCCTCGATGCCTGCATTTCTCAAGGCTCCGAGCACCAGGCATATAGCGTCATCGCTGCATCGGGCGAGAAAAACAGCACACTCCACTGTGTCAAGAATCACTAGCATCTAGAGGGTAGACAGCTTGACCGTCTTGATGCTGGATGCGAACGGAACTATCCTACCAGTAACGTCACACGGACCTTTCCAATCTCTGGAAATTGGCTAAGTCAAGAGGCAAAAGACATCTAAGAACTTGTGCAATCGATGCAGACTTCTTGCATCGAGAGCTGAAACCTGGAGTTCGGTTTCTTCATTTATACTTCTTAGTCCAAAAAATCGCGAACAAAGGACTACTCCCCCTAAAGTTCTACAAGGAGATCCGCCAAACGAAATGTATGAGTCAGGGGCGTCCAGAGCGTTCTTCCATCATGGGCTTGGTCATCACCTAGGGCTCGACGTGTCACCAACACGACGGGTCTCGCTCCAACACGAGATGGAGGCACAGATTACGAATCTCGACCAGGCTGTATGTGTCCTTGCACCTCAGATAGCTCGGCACTCGAAGAAGGCATGGTGTTAACAGTGGAGCCTGGCATCTACTGTGCCCGTGACGGTCTCGAACACACTTATCTCCGTTCCCGAAAATCTCAAAACTCGTTAATATGGCCGTGCGTGGAGAAGTATCTACCTGTGGGTGGAGGGCTCCTGGAAGACAATATCTTGATCACAGCTGATGGATATCGAAATCCGACCACTGCTCCAAAGGGTGAAGCGATGCTCAGAAGAATATGCTATGGCGCTTGTCCACGCAGATCTGACAGCCAGATCTAGAGGTTTTGCGTATCAGTAGCAGACAGCATCGTGCTTTTGATCTCTCTCAAGCAGACCTTTTCTGTTTCCCCTATGGTTCAGGCACCTACGCCACAGCGAAGTTCCGTCAACGTCATACTTGTATAAAGTTTAAATGTGAGAGTACATGAGGAGCATTCTTTTTCCTTTTGCTTTGTTCCACATCTTCGGGATGATTTGCCACATTCGGCTCTTCTAGAATGCTTCGCCACAACATCCGAGACGACTCCATGACTCACCGCTTGACTCAGAAACATGATAACTCCCTTCTATGAATCACGTGGCATATTTCGCACGATTCGACTCTACTATGACGCAGAGGCAATTATAAGATAGAACTCAGGCCTCTCGGTTTTCATGTCTTTATTCTTCTACGCGACTGTCTTGTTGCCTCCGACACGACTTTCTCAACGCCATCGCGCCGGTCCTTTGACATCCCATGAGCCGACACAACCGACGCCGCACCAGAGGGGGCAGCAAGTTAGCATCGTGCCTATACACTCGCGATGAAATCGAATCCCCATCGCTGCCGACCGACATACCACCAGTGGCTCCTCACACCAGACAAACAAAATTGACTGCGGACCATTGGCACAATCGATACATGGCTTGGCAACTCCGGGACAAGCAGTACCGCGAAGAGAAGGCCAGGATCGAAGCCGAACAGCGAAGGATATGTGGTGGCGAGGCAGGAGACGATGTTGGCCTCTGTTATCGGATGATGGAATATTTCACCAGTCTGGATTACATTAACCCTTGATGAGGCTTGTGGCGGAAGGAGGACCTAAGTTATCAGAGTTCAGCTGGACGAGTCGTCGGGTTAGCTTCGACGACAGCAAAAGCTATCGAGCAAACGATTAGCTCTAGCTGTCGACGTTCGGGTTGTAGGTTCCGACGCGTCGTCGTATTTGCAGTCGGTGACAAACTGGCGTGTGCATGTTGGCTGGATAAATGGTAAAGACTCTATTGATGCGATTCCAACAGCAGCTGAACGATCACATGCTCCAAACTGAAAGCGTTAATCGAGCAACGACTTATCAGCAAGGTCTTCTCAGCTTGCGCTTGTGAAGGTTGAGGATCGGATCTTCAGGACTGTTTGCGAAACATCGTCCCTAGGACTGTCCAATTCCTGGAACGAGAAGACAAATGCACCGAGCTTGCATCCTGTAGATAAGAGAAAGCGTACAAGATGAGAAGGCAGGAACATCAGTTCGATAGCACGAATCTAGGTCACTCTAGAAGACTGATAAAAGACATTGCACCTGCTGCGGACACAACGTGTGATATTCAACGTCTACCTACCAGTGTCCGACTTCATCTCCTGTATCAGTCGGGACATCTGTTCCACCACTGCCTTATGATCTTCCTCCTGTGCCAGACCACTCACGACGACCACCGCCACAACGCCCTCAACACCCTTCACCTTGACCGGCACCCCGCCTCCATAGATAGCATATTCTCCTGCTCTATCGCCCAGAGCATACTTGTCCCTAAAATGTCCCTCATTACCCATCATTTTGACATGCATATAGTACGTGCTAACGCCCCACCGCAGTACCGTCTTGCGTTTTCGAGCGACCCAATGGTCATTATCGGGTTGGGTGCCGCTTCTGGTGGCGGTGTGGAAGAGTACATGATTGCTGTTGGCGAGAGTGATGTCAATCACGACCGGCTTTTCGCTCGTTCTTCGGAGATTCTCGCGGATCGCGAGCCCAAGAGTCCAGGCGTCGTCTGTGGTGAGGTGCGGAAAGACCAATTCTGCTTCTGCAGCTTCGATTGCGGAGAGCTGTGGCCTGTGAGGTTTGAGTGCGCGGAGGAAGAAGTAGGGTCACGCACGCGCTGCTCTTCCAAATCGAAAGGTGCCATGCTCTGTGCCATTAGGACTGAGCTCTCCCTTCAATCTCAATTGACTGTTTGTTCAGCGTTAAGGTGCCAGATCCTCATTTGGCGACCGCCTGCGGGAACAGGCATCACGATTAGCCTGTAGCAATGACGTCAAAGGCCGATAAGCTGTATATCCCCCATGCATCATCCAGGCTGATTTGCTTGTTGGTGATGTCTCTGAAAAGTCTGAAATAACCTGTCACCCAGTTTCCATACCTAGCCACGTTCCATGCGCATGACAGCTTCTTTTACCTCCGACCTGCTGAACTTGTCAGTCGACGCAGGTCATGCGAGGGCCCATCATGATCGAGCCGAAGCGGTTTAGCCGTGGCAGAACATCTACTTACAGTACCATAACCTCCCCCCACATCAGGATGCTGCCACGGAGTAATGGATAGCTCTTTATGAGACGCTCCTGCCATGCTCTGATAATACATAGAAAATCTGAATGCATCTTCAGTGATGGACCCTCTCATTCAGAACGAGCTCTCCAAGCTCGACCCAACCATCCCCTTCCGCGCATCGACCGCCCACCGACACCACACCTGGGCAAAGACCTTCCATTCCCGCCCTGAGCTTTACATCCGGCCTCAAACAATAGCGGAGATCCAGAAGGTCGTAACACTCGCGCGACGATGTCGGCGACGACTCGTCACGGTCGGCTGCGGCCACTCTCCGAGCGATTTGACTTGTACCTCGTCGTGGATGGTCAACCTCGATCAATACAATCGGATAATCTCTATCGATGATGAGAAGAGAGTTGTGGTGATGGAGGCGGGAATACGGCTACATGACTTGGGGGCAGAGCTCAAAAAGCATGGACTGGCGATGCCGAACCTGGGAAGTATCGACAACCAGGCCATTGCGGGGGCTATCGGAACAGCAACGCATGGGAGTTCGACACGGCACGGCTTACTTTCGCAGTCTGTTTTGGGGCTCAAGATAATGCTGGCAGATGGGCGAACCATGTCGTGCTCCGCGGAGGAGAACACCGAGCTCTTCCGCGCCGCACTCGTCAGCCTGGGGGCCTTAGGTATTATCACGGAAGTCACATACCAGGCTGTCCCGGCATTTGACATCGAGTGGCAACAGAGCTTGCATTCCCTCGAAGAGGTGATGACCGGCTCGTCAACAGATCTCTGGACAACGGCCGAGTTCACCCGCGTCTGGTGGATGCCATACATGAAGAAAGCCATCGTCTGGCGCGCCGACAAAACCAGCAAACCGCGGCGACCGCAAAAACAATCCTGGTACGGCGGCCTGGTCGGCTACCACGCCTACCACATCCTCCTCTACCTCGCCCAATGGGTCCCCAGCCTCCTCCCATCCATCGAGAAAGTCGTCATCGCCGTCCAATACGGCTTCACCTCCGGCGCCGTCAACACGGCCGTCGAGGACGGCCACCGCGGCCTGCTTATGAACTGCCTGTACTCGCAATTCGTCAACGAATGGGCCCTCCCCCTCGCCCGCGGCCCTGAAGCTATCACCCGTCTCTCCGCCTGGCTTAATGGTGACCGCGACGCCGCCCGCATCCCTTTCGACCCATCGGGCCTCTACGTGCACGCCCCCATCGAGGTCCGCGTCTCCGACACTTCGTCGACCACGCCGCGCCCGTATCTCGATAACACTATCCCCGACGGCCCGACCCTCTACATCAATGCCACCCTCTACAGGCCCTACAACCGCGACCCGCCCTGCAAGCACCGCTACTACGAGGCCTTCGAATGGCTGATGAAAGAGCTCGGTGGTCGTCCGCATTGGGCCAAGAATTTCCAGGACGTTAGCTGTGAGGAGTTTTGGGACATGTATCCCGACATGGGCACGTGGGTGCGTATACGCAACGAGGTTGATCCCCAGGGCATGTTTCTTGGCGACTGGCATCGGAGGAATCTCCTACCGCTTCCGTCTTCGTCTCCTGAGGGGCAAGGTGCGGAGGCGGTGCCGTTCCTCCCGCTTGAGGAACATGAGGTTGCGAGAGTCCGTGCGCGCGGGGGCGGGCTGGATTGGAGCGGCGAAGTTGGCGGGAGCGGGGACGTTGATGTCGGTGTAAATGAGAAGGGTCGGAGCCCGGGGGCTAGCGATAGCGAGGAGAGTTTCGAGTTGGTGAGGGCTGGGAATGGGGATGGGGACGGGACTGGCGAGGGCAGCGTGGCTTCTTTATCAACGTCCATGTACATGTCCATGGTCAGCGCGAGCGAGACTACGAATACGAGCACGAGCACGAGTCACGAGGAGGAGGAGGAGGAGGAGGAGGAGGAGGAAGATCTATGAGCAGGAGCGACAGGGAGTTGGGTCGGGTCGTGTAAAGCATACCACGGTTTCGAGCTTCCTTCGCGACAATCACACGGTCCCAGGATCCTCGACGTCCCAAACAGCGTGAACGAGACGGTCCAGAGGCCTCGGCCTGAACCGTACTGCAGCCATCCATCCATCCGTAGTCTATCCAGCCCGAACCCAAAATGAGCTTAAGATCTTGTCACACACCCGGCACTGTGGAACGATATTCTAGACGACTGGGCTGAGCTGGCATGCGAACTCTTTTCACCCGTGCATTGGCATTGTGATTTCCGGATCGGTGCCGATGCCTGCTCTGTGATTACTACCCACCCTTCCAGCCCCATATATCCCGTTACCTATTATCATATCCTATCCCATCTCATCTCTTCCTCTTCCTCTTCCTCTCCCTCTCCCTCTCCCTCTCCCTCTCCCTCTCCCTCTCCCTCTCCCTCTCCACCTCCCTCTCCACCTCCACACCACGAGTCAAGTAATATAAAGCACAACACGCCCAAAAACGCGCAAAAACACACACCCATCTCCACCCGTCTTCAACCTTCCGCCCTTCCCCGGAAGACTAGGCCCAAATGCGCTGTTATTGAGTTGAGTTGAGTTGGATGGGACTGGATTCATTACGATACTCTTAAGACTACCTATTTGTACCTACTCCGTACAAACAAAACCCTGCCTGGCCGTAACGAAGTCATGATGGGCATGTGTAGATAGTGCTATCCCAAGTCCAAAGCCAACGACCACGAAATTTAGTATTGGATCAGGTAGGTAGGTAGGTCGTCGTATGACTCGCTGATGAATGGAATGCAGTACCATATGGCTCGTCTATGTAAGATAAAGATATTATCTAACTCATCACCGGTCCCCAGACCACACGTGCCCCCGTCGCCGTCGACGAAACCTCAAGCAGCAAACCGAGACTGAGCACCAGCCACCAGCGCCGTAGAAACGACAGAGCAAGAAGCGAATCGAGATAAAGCACCATCGTACAGCGCTATGCACCGTAGAGTACCGTCGCAAAGCAAAGCAAAGCAAAGCCAAGCAAGTCAAAGTCCAGCCGAGCCCCAACCCCCCAACCCTAACACCACGCCACGCCACACCATGACGTGCCACCTCACGCCATCCCATCCCATCCCGTACCGCCCATCCCAGCATTCAACCACAAATCAACCACTCAGATCAGCCCCCTTAAACTCCCCTCAACGCTCAAACAACCAATCCAGGACCTCGAACCCCTGCTCCCGGAAACTCTGCCTCTTGAGCCGCTGTTGCTTTGTAACCTTCTTTTTCCTCGACAGCTTCGTGCAGGCCGGCGGCGGTGAGAGCTGTGAGGTTGTCGGCGGTGCGGTGTCTGCATTGGAGACGAGAGCGTCGCTGTAGTCTGTCGAGGTGACGGCCGCGGCGGGGAGGGGCCTGTTTGTTTCGGTGTCGGTGGGCGAGGGAGGGGTGGGGTGCGTGTAGGAGGAGGTGGAGCTGGGTGAGCGGTGGAGGAGTGGTTGAGGTGGGGGCGGTAAAGGGGAAGGGGCGGGTTGGTTTGGTTGTGGGGAGCAGTTTAGATTTAGGGTGGATGTTGAGGCGTTCTGGTTGATATGTGTGAGCCCTGCTGGACTAGTCGGTTCGCTCTCTGTTGCGGTTGCAGAACGACCGATAGTCAAGTCGGAAGGCTTCCAGACGACCGTCTTCTCCTCGATCGGCGTCTGTCCCGGCTCTGGATTACAGTGCAGTGTCAATTGCGAGTCGTTATTGACGAGCGTTTTCTCCCGCGTTACCGGCCCGGTAGTCCCCACGGCGAGCTCGGAGTCGGTGAGTCGGACATCGTGCCTGAATCCCTGGTCGGTTTCTAAATCGCGCTCGAGGCTGTGTTCTTTGACCCATAGGACGGCCACGATCAGGGAGAATCCCGCAAAGGCGCACATGACGATCCACAACACCCGGAGACTATCCACGTACGCCTGGATCAAGTGCATCTTGGCCACGTCCTCCGATGCGGGCATGTTCTTGATTATCTGCACGAGCGCAGATGCGTCGCTGGAATATGTCTTCGCCAAGGATGCGAGTTCTGGATAGGCTTGAAGCTTCTTCTTCATCTCGTTCTGGAAGACTGCACCACCGATGGCGACGCCGAGCATTTGGCCAAAGGCGCGGAAGAACGAGAACATTGCCGCAGCGAACGGGAGATCGGCGTTGGAGGCTGCCGCTTGTATGCTGAACGACATACCTGAATAGAGAATGCCGATACCGGTACCGCTGACGAGGTCGATTAAGATCCATTCAACTGTTGGCGTGTTTCTGTTTATAAGGATCATAAGTCCCAAGCCCGTTGTGGTGAGGATCCAGCCGGACCAGGCCGACCAGCGATATTTTCCCGTCCTTGCGATGAGAACACCCACAATCACGGACGCAGGGGCCACGGTGAATGTTTGTGGGAAAAGTCCGACCCCGGCCATCGTTGGAGACATGTCCTTGGCCACTTCAAAATAGAGTGGTAGGTAGTAAAGTATGGAGGACACGATGATCCCTGCAAATGATAAGCATGGTCTCCTTCATAGGGATGGTCAAAAGGCGTCTTACCGTGCAGAATTGTTCCAAGATAGGATGCAAGGGCGGTAGATGATCGGAAAATCGAACCTCTGATGAGGGGATCGTGGCCTCGGTCGATACGGAGGAACTTGGAATAGAGAATAAAGCTCACGAGCCCACCTACACCTACGAGCAGGGGAGCGAGCGTCCTCCAGCTACTCCATTCATACATGACACCACCCTATGTGTTTCAAAATGTCAATCTATATCTGATGAGATGATCCGACTCAGACGTGGCAAAATTCCAATGATCTGACTGCCCTTAGGTTTGAATGGCGAGCAATACATCCTCGCCAATCTGATGGAGAGTGTAAGAGAGAGGCCGCTTACCCAAGTGATTGGTATCAAAAACGATGTGACTGAGCCGACAAAAATCACAGTCCCAATCCAATCGACCTGCTTGAGCTTCTCCGCCCAAGATCCAACCTTGTATTGGAGGCGCAGGAAGATCGGTATGGTGATGAAGCCCAATCCGCAGAGTGGCAGATTGATCCAGAAGATCCAACGCTATAGTGCGTGAGTTCTTTATCCTGCCGACCTAGGTGTAGCGGAGACATACCCAAGATACTCTCTCGGAGATGGCCCCACCAATTACTGGCCTTGAAGGATGAAAGTCAGAAGTAGCAAGACAGCGGCCTTTGGTTTTACATACCCACTAACGCTTCCAATAGCCCACATCATACTGATCAGTCCAAACCACTTGCCCCTCTCCCTCAACGTGACCAGATCCGTAACAATCACATACGTCAAGGCGATGATCCCCCCACCCCCCACACCCTGGACGCTCCTTCCGACCAGCAAGACCGTAAAGTCGCGAGCCAATGCCGCGATGATGGTCCCGGCAGTGAAGAAGGTCAAGGCAAGCAAGACCATCGGCCTGCGCCCGAAGATGTGCGAGAAGGACGCGAAGCTCGGCTGAAAGACCGTCGAGGCGAGGAGGAAGGAAGTCCCGGACCAGAAGGCTTCGATGGCGGAGCCATTCAGTTTCCTGGCTATGACCTGTGACTCGCTCTCGTCAGTAAACCCGTTTCGAGGGTGAGGGTGAGCTTTCAGCTCAGGGTGAGGGACGGACCGGTAACGCCACGGACAAGCTCGTCGCATCCAAGGCACAAACGAGGGAGATGATGCAAAGACACCCGAATACAGCGTAGAATCTCCACCCATGCTTGCTTGGCGTCTGCGGTGACGGACCATCTGATGGTCTTTGGTGAGCAGTGGCCATTTCGTCTGAGGATACCATGGTGAGAGTTGTCGCTGTCGACGTGTTGCTTGTGGATGGCCTGCGTGAGGGGTAATGCGTCACTAGATCACCGTCCGGTGAATATTCTGGAAGAGGGGCGCTCGTGGTGTGACAAGGCAATCGAGGCTCACAGCCGGCTCGCTTAGTGGCGGAGGTTAGGGCTTCCATAGCGGTTGTGGCCCATGCACTCCGGGTACTCTCCGTTTGGAATGGAGGCTCGGAAGGGAAAGACATTTCCGGCGTTCCTTCTTCAACTGGACGAACGAGATCACACGCAGGAGATACACGATATGGACACAAGCTTCATATGAGTGAGATTCGGATTGCGTAACTGCGGCCATGGCGACTTATATGACCCTACCCTGGGAGCATAGGTACAGGTAGGTACTATATGAAATAGAAGTAATATCCCAAGGCCCCCAATACACCCCGATCTGCCTTGCGCAACACACCCAGCTTCATCGTCGAAGGGTAACAAACGATCTATTACTGCATCATAGATTGCTTCTGTACAACGCACGCCGAGACGCATGGAAAAGCTGAAAAGCCCCATGGCGGGTTTCATGAACCCGTTCAAGAAGTATGTGGGAGACACAAAGGCTCAGAATAGAAAGGTGATGCTGAGGTTTATGCTTCTATTTATTCTTCTTTTTACCTTATGCACCGAGATCGATATTCGTGAGGCTGAGTTGATAGCGAGGGTGGTGGGTGCACGCTAACCTGAACTGGATTATCTAAGAATAAGGTAACCCTTAGTGGTAACGTGCTGCAACTAAATATATATCCCCGAATTTCACGTGCTATAAGGTATCTTGTGGTACATATATGCTATTAAGGTACTCAAATACTGGGCTTGTCCTGTCGACTATCCTGACACACTGTACTTTACTTGGACTCGTCAAACCTCGTCCTAGCTCTTGATGTAACAGATCAGACATGGTCTCGCGCAGGGGAAAAACGACATCATTAACATTCCTAACCGACCACCACCAAGACAGCACGAAATCCAGAACTCCCTTCAACCCTGCAATGGAGACTTCGCCAAACAAGGCCCGTAGTTCAACAAATACTGGCCCGAGCCAGCCCCAGCCGGAGTATCCAGCTCACTCGTCTTCGCAACACCCAAAGGACACATATCCGTGTAAGGCGAAGGATCCGTCGGCGCGGTACCGATGTAATACTCGCAGCGCGCGCCGGGTAGGTTATCGGGACGGAACTGAAAGTACCCGCAGTCCTTGGCGTTAAAACAAGTCACGCAGCAGTCGCTCTCGGTGTTGCCGGTCGTCTGTTGCAGCTTTACCGGCTGGGGAATGACGCCGCCCCTGTATTCCTGGAAATTGGTGGGTTTGCAGAGGGCGGGCAACTTGCTGGTGGTGGTGTAGTGCGAGGTGATGACGACAGAGGGCGCAGTTGCCGTGAAGATTGGTGGTGGCGGATCTTGCGTGACTATCACGGTCTGGAATACTCGTTAGCTGGGTCGGGGGTTCTTTTGGACTGGATTGCTGACGTTTGGAGGCGGGCAGGTGGTCTGGGTCGTCGTTGTTGTCGTCGGGGTGATCGTCAAGCAGGAGCAAGCGCTCGAGACGCGCGACGCACAGTACTTCGAGACGAATGTGGGAAGAAGATGACCATCACGCTTGTGCTGAGTGGTCGTTGCATAAGCGGAATACACCGTAGTGGCGGAAGTGACGGTGACTGTATATGTGGGCGTAGTGGTCCTGTAGGATTAGCACAATGTTCTGATAGACTCCTAGTTTTGGTACCGTACACTGTGACAGGAAAGTGATCTATGACCACCGTAATAGCCGTCCTGGTTGGACAATCGGGCGGAATCTGCGGCGACTAATGAGTTCTCCCCGACGAAAGATTATGTTGGTTGGGTCTTACGTTCGAGCACGTCTTGGTGACTGGCGGTACCGTGATGTAAGTGCGGCAGAACTTGAGCGCCTCGTCAACATTCCGACTGTCCACAAGAGCTCGGAGGACATTGTCCCTGTGGCAAGCCTTCCTTCCGACAAGAGGATTTGACAAGGCTTGCATTGCTAGAAGCACAGTGACAAGAAGCGAAGAAACCATCGTTTTGAGGCTCGATAAAAGCGATCATCAGAGAGTACTCCCCAGGTTCCCCAGGGTCGAACGCCCATCTTATAGCCATCAACTCTGCAGCCAAGGATTAATACAGAAACATTCATTGACTCTCAGTCCACCATTTTGACCACTGCCAAGGTGAGCGGTCTGCGTTGTTCGTATAGCATGGTTTTGGCGTTGAGGCCAAGCTTGGCCAAGGATGAGAATGAATACGAAATACGGGATCACGCTGTCAGCCCCGCCTCCCGCGTACGCATCTCTGGGTGAAGCTCTTGCGCAAAACAAAACCTGGAAAGTGCTTCATATAATAGGAAGTAATGTTTCCTGCTTGAAAAAGAAACGCCTTTCTTTGGCGTTGGAGTTTTGTGGAGGAAGCACGCTTCCGAATGGCGTGTCGGGGCCAGTGCCGTAAGGTCGGTACCTACCTTACCTTACCTTCATGAAGCAAGGTACTATAAGGTAGGTAGAGCCTGACCGCTGCCGCTATCAATGATCCAATAAAAGAATTGATGTGTTGAGACTAAGGTACCTGACCTTAGATATCGTGATGCATGGAAAGCAAGCCTCATCCTCCTTTCAGCTCGGAGTTTAGGATTTATCGTTTGCCCGTAGCTTCGCCGTCACGACATGCCTTTGCCGTCACTAAATGCCATCCCGACTCACAGCTGGACAAGCCAAAGCAAAAGAACCTTCCACACAGTGGATCTGACTTACGGGCGCCGCCCTTTCTTCCAGGTGTGGGATGGTAAGGCTCGGGTCTCAGCGATGAACTTGAGTAAGAAATGTATTCGATACGTTCCATAAGCTCTGCTAGAACAGAAGCAGAAGCTCTGAGCACTCCCACAATACCATAACCATTGACAGTGCCGTATGGCTTCCATTCGCCGTCTCATGCAAACAAACAACCCGTCAAACCCACACAACCCCACTTCACTCTTCATCGGTATCAGTATCAGTATCCGTCTCACTCGCATCCTCTTCATCGCCCTCGGTGTCGCTCTCATCGTCACTCGACTCTTCCTGCACCGGCTTTCGGACCTTCCGCTTCGGCGGCGGTCCACTGTTGCCACCAGTCTTCAAAGCGCTCATCTGACCAGCTATCGAGTCTGTGGGAGCGCACGCATCAGCATGAGCATCGGTCAAATACAGGGAAGAGACGTGTGACGTACCCTCTTCTGGTTCGCTGATCTCGTCCTCATCTTGCATCTCGACGGCTTTAGCCATCTCCTCGACGTTCATCGTCACCTCCATCTTTGTATCTATGCCCACGTAGCTGTCGCAAATCAGATGCATGACGAACGTGAACTGCCCTGCCTGTGGTGGCGCTCCGAATTGCATCTTCAATGTTTGCATGTTAAACGTCGCGTTGCCTTGCTCGTCGAAGAGAGGCTTGTCGAAGGTTGTGAAGACGAATGGCTGCACGGCCGTCCTACCCATCTTGCTATCCGAGAGGAAGACGTGCCATCGAGGGGAGTGGTCGCGTGCGAAGTATGGCGCGAATGCTAGAGGAGGTTGGATCGACTTCTCCTCGGAGGCTGCTTCGGTGCCCTTCCCATCGGCGGACTTGGCTTTCTTGTTCTTTTGTGGTTTACGGCCGAGTATAGCATCGAGGTCGTCTTCGGCAGGATCGATGTCTTCCAGATCCAGCTCGTTGACAGCTGGAACATTGACCGTACCGGGAGGAATGATCCGTGCTTTGACGACGAATTGGACGAGGCTGCCTGGTGTTATGAATTTCTCGCCGGTGACCTTGAAGAAGGCCTTTTCCACACGAAATACCGGCAACTGCTTTGCAACTGCGACGGCGGCCCTATATTGGGTATCCGATAGCAAGCCAGAAGCTACAGCTAACTTCCGCCGTCGCTCTTCAGGTATCCGCATAAAGTCTTGCACAGAAAGATGGCCTTTTGAATCTTCGCCTTCGAGAGCTTGAGCGATTGAGGTTGTGATGTACGGTAACTGTAGTAATGGCGAAGAGCCTGGTGCAACGGCTTGGATGAGCTTTTGTGATATACGGAACGCAGAAAGAATAGGGGCGACAATGCCATAAGCTAGGCTGATAGCGAGGAATGCTTCGTTCAAGGCAAGAGCGATCGGGGCAACCTCGAATTTCTCTGTCACGCCGTCAGTGCATGAAACACTTTGAGTTTCGAGATATGCGTACCGTCGTTCAGCGCAGGATCATCGAGCTCAACTCGCCCGAGATATGCCCAGAGCAGGGCTAGTACTTTTCTTCGTACTCCGCCATCAATACTTCCAAGCTTCTCCCTATCCTTCGAGCTCAAGCCTGCGGCCGTTGAACCACTCTCTCCAGCAGCAAGGATCCTGCTCTCCAATTTTCCCAGTCCTGTATCTGCCTTGTCGCCCTTGAGGATTTCCCTGTACTCTTCGCCGGTACTCAGCGCAGCAACGATGCCTCCTTCGGTGATAAAGTCGTTGTATTCTTTGAACAGATTTCCAGCACTTGCTATAAGGACCTTCTCCTTGGTCATTCTTTGCGTACCGTACCACCACTTCCCCACAATGTATGGTAGTAATACCCCGAGTAGGAGGCCGTAGACAAGGAGGACGTATTTTCCATTCCCATCGGTGATAATGAATTTGGGCAGCGCAATCCCGATGCTGAAGCTCTGCTTTCCGTCGGGATGACCGTACTGGATATAGTTGTTCCGGACGTCCTCGTCTGTGAGTGCTTTGTAGGCCTTGGACAACTCGACATAACGATCATTTATAACCTCGGCCGTCTCGTTCAGACTAGGATCGACATTCGCCTTGTCCGGGTGATATTTCAATGTAAGGCGTCGCCAATGTGATCTGATACTTTTCTCATCCGCGGACTTGAGACAAATGCATACTATTAGCCTGGCTTATATTGTACCCCAAACGCTGTCGTAGTGGCTTACCCGTGATATTCCTAGAATGTCATAAGGATCCCAGATCTCTGGGATCGACCGCGCCGTAACGGCGATGAGATAGACCATCCATCCCATCACCAAAAACCCAATAATCACTGCGGTTATCCGTTTGAGCCTTCGCTCTCTTCGCCTTTGCTTGCGCTTCTGGCCCTCGATAAGGTCCTCATGTTCAGGCTTGAAGTCGGACTGTATCCGTGGCGCAGTGTTCTCAAGCTCTTGAGTAATGTCAGCTCAAGGCGGGTAACAACTGGGAGAGTCAAATATCCGTCCAACGAACCTTTACTAGGTCTCAAGAGTGAGTACGTTAGGGGAAGCGTGACCAAGCCTGTCACCGTAAGGATGAAGTACGGGAAGAATTGGCCCTAGAAGGAGCTTAGTAGATTTCACGTAGCAACCAACAAGCAGCCCTACCTGTTCGTCGTAATTGTAGTCCGTAGACATACTGAGAGCCGCAAAGGCGTACGCAGGCTTTCACCGCTGTGCACTTCAACCTGCCCTTGTATCTTTGTATCGTTGCAGTCTGGGAGAATTTTGATGATCACACATCCAGGGAATCAAGTGACAGGTGAGAAAGAATTGTGGCTATCAAAGCGAGAGTCGAGTATGCCGCACCAATATTATTGCTTCAACTGAAAAGACACCTCGACAGTTCCGATTGCGGTTAGTACCATCTCTTGACTTGATGCTTCCGCCCCGTGACAGACGCTACGGTTTATTGTTTCTCCTTCTTGATGACTAAGCACCGCACGCTCTCCTTTCCTCGATTCGGTCATTCCTTTGCTTTGCTCGGGGTTCTAAGTTACTATGAGTTGCTTGCTTCAACGCAGACTCCAATTCTGGCATTGTTTTGGCGGATAGCAGGATATAACGCAATGATGATAATGTTGCTGTCTCCCATGACCTTGGGCACATGTCACACGTGATAAAGACAAGATATTGGCCCTAATCGACAATTGTCTTCTTTTGTCGTGAGCGCTCAAATGCAGTGATGTGCCTGAGCTCCGGTTTATGTTGCAACGTTGGACCATGTAGTCTGTCTGCTTATTGTATTCATAGTTTCCTGGTCGAATCATTGTTGGCACCCTATTGTACCCATGCTATCGAACCAAGCCAAAAGCGGTTGTGATTTTGATACCAGCTATCACTTCACAGAGCTTAGTAGCTTGGGCTGGATGTGAATTGATTTCTCTATAGAAAGACCCGCCTCCGAGTTTTCTAGTAGATTCTGTTCTCTCTCTCTTGTAAAAGAATCAAGGACACAGACTCATACAACTTCTTCAAACCAAAAGACTCTGTTCACTCGCTTCTCTTTCTCAGCGCTTCCAATGGCTGCGTCCCCATCGTTCGGAAGGTACATCTACACCAACCAAACAGATTAACACACCGAGCTCTAACCAGTCTCCACATACAGTCTCCTCCAAAGCCCACTCATCCGCATCCAAAGCGGAACCCCCGGCTACTCGCTCACCGTCCACACCAAACTCCTCTGCCACAACATCCCCCTCCTCGCACCCCTCCTGCGCTACGAAATCGAAGTCCTCCCCATGAAGGCGTGGTCCGCAGACTGCCTGGAGCTCTTCGCCCAGTGGCTCTACCACGACGAACTCACCTACACCATCGCCGACGAGCTCCCCCACTCCGTCCCCATGCTCGACCTCTACTTTCTCGGCCTCGAGCTCGGCGCCGTCCCGCTGCGCAACTTGGCCATCGACCATCTCCGCCACATCAGCAACATGACCTGCGCCATCCCCGAGGCCGCCAATATCGAGGACATCTACCGCAAGACGGAGCGCAACTCGCCTATTCGGCTGCTGATGGCGAGGATGGTGGCCCATTTCATCATCTCTTGCGATCCGGAGGAGGATGATGGGACGTGTAAGGAGTATTTGGGCCTTGCGGAGAGGAACGATCGGTTCCGTGTCGATCTCACGAAGGCTATGAAGTATGTTATCCTCACGCATGTCGCGGACCCGGCGGAAGGGGATGATAAGATTTATCACGAACGGGAGGGTGATGGGAGTGATGGGCTTCCTCGAGAGTCGAGTCCTGCAATCGTGGAGGAGCCGGAAGATGCTCTTTTTGAGCAAGAGTCTTCGATGAGCCCACCCACGCCACCACCAGCGTACTCGAGATACCCGTAGAGGCTAGTGTCGAGCAGACGGGGAATGAGGCGGAAGTTAGGAGATGCCCTGGACGTTTCTAGATAGGGGTTAGCGGGACATCAGAAGGGAAAGCATTCCACCCTCACGTATGACGAGGAGAGGGTCGAGCTGGCGGTTTCTTTCGTATTCGGTGGGTGTCTGTCCACGTTTTTGATCTCAATATTCGGCGCAGACGACGCATCTTGTTTTCTTTTTTTACAGCTCTTGTACCGGCACATCGAGTCCCTAGAAAGATACCCAGAATGAGATTTCCCAAATTCGATCCCACGTAAGGTAGCGAGATCGTGACGTGTGAACGGGGTAGTAGATTCAGAACTGAGGTGTGACCATCGTGCGTGTTCTAGACCACACTGCGGCGTTAAGTTGAAGGGAAACGTGGGGCCTGCTCCATCACTACCTTACCTATGGTATCAACACCACGTGTCAATCTCTAGACGTTCATTACCGTGTTCGTGTGTAATGAGTAGCAATAATATTCCTGATGATCTAATATTGCTTCTTTATTTTGAAAGAGAATGTGCAGATGTATGCTAGAAGGCACTTACCATAATTCTCCCCGTATAGACAAACCCAGAGCATACCGACTGTCTATACAAGATAACCATACACCTACCCAATACCCCTACGTACAAACACAAACATCAAGCAAGCACCATCCCATCCTCCTTCCCTTCCCCTCCCTTCCATCCACCACATACTCCCCCAACCTTAAATATATACACGAACCATCCCTCCCTCCCCTTTCCCTATCTCCTTCGCCCATCCCAAGTACAGAAATAAGCATCTCAGGCCCCCAGCGCCTCCAGCGCCGCACTCAAGCCAAGGACCTTCTCACCCTCCGTCCCCCCCTGCTGCCCTGCCTCCATCCCATCATCCCACTTCCGAAAAACAGCCCTCAAATCCCTCGGCGCACCACGAAGCACGACGGAGCCGGCGGGCACAAAAGGTCGGTCCTCGAGCGAGGCGGCCAAGATGCCGTATTCCTGCGCGAAGAGGAGGGCCGTTTGGAACTCGGCGGCTTTGGAGCCCGCGTGGTGGCCAACGATGCTGCGATCACCACAAACGGTCAGCGACGGGGTTACATTCTGCGTACACTCCAGTAGGAGTGGAAATTTGAGGGAGGAAAGGTCTACTCACATGTAGATCTCGAAGAAAGCGTCCAGGACATAGATCCCGCCGCCCTCGAGGTCCGCTTGGCAGAAAGGCGCGACCTCCCGTATCAGTGCGGTTGGTTTCGGGTCGTCCAGAGGCGCGGAGCCACGCCGGCCCCAGAAGGGCGAGCTTGCTTTCTGTCGGGTTTCGTGCTCGATGGAGAAGAGGCGGCAACGGTAATTTTCGAAAGTTGGCTTCAGCCGCCAATGATCCGCCGATTTCGGGATCGATTTGGCGGAGCTCGCGGGAAAAGCGTCGAAGAACGATTGCGGTTCGTGGCCTTCGTCCACCTCTTCGATCTCGCCGGTGAGGCCCAGATCCATGCCGATGAGCCGGGCGCAGCCAAGCTCGTCCGCCGAGCTGCCTTTGCCTTTCCAGAGGTAGAGCTTGCCGAACTTGGCAGAGATGATGTACGGAAAGCCGGAGCAGAGGCTCTGGGGCGTCATTGGAACCTCGTCAAACGCGATCTGGCCGACGTGTCGACGGCCGCAGAGCATGTATAGTGCGGAGGAATCGGCGCGGCTGCTTGAGCCGCGCCTGGTGATGACGATGCCGCCGAGGGCTTGGAAGAAGGTTGCAGTTTCCTTGCCTTGTCTGAGGATGATGAATTTCCCGTTTTGCTCCTTTGCCACTTTCCGACTGAACAGCTGGGCGTCTTGAACGGCGGACGGGGATACGCCGTCACCGGCCCAGAGGTATGTTTCGGTGACACGCGCGCCATTTGCGGCTCCGAAGACGTGGGTGCATAGGTACATCGAATCCTCGAAGAGTATATGTTCTTGGTGAGACGGTATGGGCAACCTCTTGCCGTCACCTGTGATTTCCCATATCTGCTTTCGTAATGTCTTGATCTTTTCTGACTCCTGTGACCTTGATGATAAGATCGCATGAGCATTGACATCGACTTTGCCGTCCCGCGTAAGCGGCTGGTCAAAGAACTCGGACAGGAGCTTCGATGCTTCTGACATTTGAGGCCTGGGTGATCTTGCAAATGTTTCCACTTTCGCAGTGCCATTAGAGAACACCTTGTTTGCGGTGTACTGTGGCTTCTTTTCGGGGATTGGAGGCGACCGCGGGGACTGTATGGGTGGCGAAGGAAGCGGTCTATGGAACGGCTTTGGAGTCTGCGGGTCATTTTTGAATGGTTGAAGGCCTAGACCAATCGGTTCTTTTTCTTCTATAGGTACAGCATGCAGACCAGCCTCCTCCAAAGCTCTTTCCTCATCCTTTCTCGTCGGCAGCTTGATAGGTGATCTAGAGCGTGTTTCCTTTGATGGTGAGGTTGTGGATTGACCCCAAAGGGCTGCGGCACTCTTCACCGACACAGTAGCTCCGTCATCTTCATCTTCATCTGCGCTGTGTTGCGGCTGATTGTGTTGCATTGACTGAGACACCTGGCGTTGCCGACTCTGAAGAATATCGCCAGTCTGCGAGGAAGATGGTTGTAAAATTTTATCCAAGTTGGTTTCTCTCTTGGCTGGATCTTGCTCCATGTCCTTGGCCACTAACATAGGCTTTTGTCCCGTTGGAGTGAAGGTGTCCGTAACTGTGGTTTGCGCGCAATTGGAAAGAGACTCGGACACGTTTGGTATTTGCGGAGATTTCAATGACTTTGGTGATTTTGGTGACTTCGGGGATTTTGAAGCCATTTCTGCTATGTGTGGTTTCTTGGGTGGAGTGTACGGTTTGTCGGGACCTAAATGAGGCGATCTGTCACTGTTATTGACTAGGCCCACCAACGGTCGACCATGTGGCATAGAGATCGACGGTGAACGTGCTGAGGAAGGTTTCAAGTTTTCCTTCATATCAGGCGGTCGAGCTTGTGGCGTAGATGTTAAGGAGGGTTCAGACACAGTGCCCTTCGACGATGCTGTACTTGCGGTTGGCAGACGCCGTTTTGGACCGCGAGCCCTTCCCTTGGTCATGTGGACCAGCTGCCCTTCGTTCAGGTCGCCAGTCGAGTCCAATTCTACCGCACCCGACTCATTGGATTGAATTGGCCCCTCCTTCTTTGGCACCACAGAAGCGGCAGCTAAAGGAGATGGAACCCGTGAAATCAATTCTGCCAAAGCAGGGTTGAACCGATCCGCCAGTTTGCCCCTCTCAGCAGGATCCTTGGTTCGCAATCCCTTTGTCCCAAGAGGTTGACTTTCTGGTGGCATAGCCTTTGGCTTCTCCCGTAAGATCTTCTGTTTCGAGATTGCCTCCGGAATGATAGGGCCGCGATCACTGCTTCTGCTTCCACTACTGCCGTTGCTCAGGTTACCCTCTGATCTTATCAGAGCGTTCTTTTTCATGATAGCTTCAGGTGCGGGTGGGTCATGGGGTTTTGTAACATTGTTTCCACTTGTCTTCCTGACCATAGTAGAAGGACCCCCAACTTTCATCTCCTCTTTTTTCTTCAAGATGCTCTCCTTCAGCTCATCCACGCGCTCTGTCTTCTTCGGACCGCCTGTGATTGCGAGACCAGCCTTACCCCGCAGGATATTACTTTTGAGTTCATCAGGCGCCACGTAGTTCTTCGTCTGCGTACGCTTGAGCTTGCCAAATACGTTCTTGAACTCGGGCTCCTCTTTCGCCCGTTCCTCACCTGAGACTTGACGCGGCTTCAGAACCGCTCTGAAATCTTTCTTTGGAGGAGTTTCGGGTTTCGGCTTAGCGCTTGAGCCAGTAGGCTTCACTGTCTGCGCTGACTGTAAATTGTCGGAAGCAGTATCATGCACTGCCTGTACATCTTTCAAAGATTCTTTGTCGACTGCCGCAATATTGAGCTCTTGTGTTAGTGGCGTGGAATGGTTGGGTGGAGTTTGCGAGGGTTTTGGAGAAGATGGAATAGAAGGGTTTGACTGAAACGGCTGCTCCCCGAGCTTTACACTCTGCTCAACGATATCCTTGCCCTTTGGTCCGCTGTTCTGTACTGTATTTGAGCCGAAACCGTTGGACCGTCCTACAGCACTTGAAGGATTGAGGGTACCACCTAGGGGTGGTGAACGCAGAAGCGCCTCGGGCTTGGCTTCTTTATGCACTGAACCTTTGCCAAGGTCGACACTGCCACGCTGTTGCTTCACTTTATTGATCTCAACCATCCAGCTAGGCTGCTGCGGCGGTGCTGCCTTCGGTTTAGGCGAATCTGGTTTGTTGATGGCGCTCTCCAGCCAACTTGCCTTAGTTGGACTCCATCGCCTAGGATCCATGGTCTTCGAAGGACTCGTGGGCGGTGTTGCTACCTGTTGCGCGACGTCTCCGTCGTTTTGTCCTGTGGGGGCAACGGACCGCGAGCGAACGTGATGTGGTATTGCAGGCTTAGCAAAGACATCATCAGAAAGCGAGCCAAACCTTTCCCGAAAAGATTCTGAGGCCTCCGATCTCACGTTGTCTTGTGCCCCTTGAGTAAGTGTAGTGTTGCTGTAACTTGATCCAGGCCGAGACGTCGACAATGGGGAAGCTTCACGACTACTACTGCTGGCCCACGCTTCTTTCGGTGGACTCATAGACCCTGCCAAACCGGCCATGGTATTGCCTGAGCCTCCACGCCCACTAAAGTTGCTTGCAGTCGAGTTGCCTCTACTGAGCCCAGGACCTGCTTGTGCGCTCCATCTTTTGTTGACGCTATCTGAACGCTTTAGCATCGCGCTTTGTACAAAGCCCCCTAGACCTTTTGTTGGTGAAAGGGGCCGTTCCATTTTCTCTGGCGAGATACGGCCTTGAGAGCGGGACATGGCTAATGTATGACTTAGTCCTCGTTGCTCATTGTCAGCTGAAGAAGCTGACTCAGATGAAGGGGGCTCAAATATCTGAGCACTAGAGACTGGCAATGGGGACCGAATGCCACTCCTCGACAGGGTGGATGCATTGCTCGAATACTTGTGGCTCCATTCGCTTCCATGGCGTTCAGAGCTTTCGGCAGAAGGTGATGTGGACCGCACGCTCTCAGCCATCGGACTCTCTTCTCTGCTGGAATCCATAGGAGAGGATCGATAGAGTCCTGGTAAACGCACACTACCACTCATCGAAGTAGTATCCGACACTGTATCCTCCTGATCCTGCCTATAAGCGGGCGACCCCTTCCCTCGATCTGCCGTTTGCCTGAACCACGCAGGATCTTTTGAGCCGAGAGCTTGCGCGATCTGGCTCCTTGAAATCTCCGCATCATCCTTGGCCGTTGGCTCTGGTGTGGCTCTTGGTGACCTCGCCACGTTGTTTTCTGCAGCTACCATGGACAATGGACGACTGCGAGCGCTTGTCGAGCCACGAGAGTTCGGACGTTGTTGCCATGCAAGCGTTCCAGCACGAGATGGTGCCATTGCATTGCTCGGTGACGACCTTGAGCTGATCGTAGAATGTGTCTTCGCGTGGGGTAGGTCGTGAGACACTTTATCGGTCATACGAAGATTGTCACCTTTTGACGGCGTGCCGCTCAAGCGCTCCAATGCGCCGCTGACCTCTGCAGCCTGCAGAGTCGATGGTGGAGGGAGACTCATTGCCGAGGTGACCTTGTCATGGGTAGGAGTGTCTGTGAGTGATCTTATCGAGTCTGGTGTGCCGGCGTTCGAAGGAGAGTCTTTTGTTGGTGAAATGGACCTGGCGCGCTCTGCTCAGATAGAGCAATTAGCACCACAGAAAGTTCGTGAGACACTCGATGATAATTTTCAAGTCTGTTGACTACCAAGTGCACTGACCAGCTCTCCGAGCCTGCCTCTCCTTGCGACCTTGTAGGATTTCTTCCTCTAACTTCTTGGTGCGCTCCTCGTCCTCCTTGTCTCTCCTGTCGCCGAGCTCACGGATGCGCAGCAAGAAGTCGTTAACATCTTCAGAACCAGCAGAAGTGTCCATGTCGGATTAGGAAAGGGGGACGCGCCCGCGGTCACGGTTTTATAAGGGGCTACGCGGGGTCGATTATTGCCGTCGACAAGGGATCTACAAGCACGTAACTTCTACTGTACATATATTTTAGAGGCAGAGCTGGAAACTTGACACGGGACTCGGTAGATCTTTCTGTTCTCTAATTCTATTTTTAAAGAAAGAGAGATGTCTGTCTTGCAAGCCATTCATATTTTTATGTAGTATTCAACAAACCCTTATCAATCGGTAGCAGCTTTGTATTATTCAATTCAGTCTTCCAAGAATTGAGGTCAACCCTAAAGATCCTGCAATCGAATCCTCCCTTTGAGGCCTGTTTGTTGTGACCTGGTCGTACAAACTTAGACGCGCTTCCCTGTCGACGCTAGGCTCTTTTGGTCGTCGGTAATCTGAGCAGTGACCGACGCCAGCGAGCATACCACCGAGTCAAGCAGGACTCCGCACTCATACTGCAATGCCCATCACCTTACATCCTCTAATACAGGAACAGCCTGTCCTTGGCATCTTGAACGACCCACTCAAGACCGACGGTCAAATTTTCTCCTGTTATCGCACTACATCTGATGATTGTCCACTTATGCGTCTTAATGGCATCGAGCTGCAGACCCTGCTCGAGCGGTCTGTCAGTGCTCCAATTCGCAACTTACATGGGGAGGCGAACGTGAGTTCGTACTTCTCGAATCTCCTGATCAGTCATGCCTCCAGCAACGTCGACTTTGTTTGAGAAGACGAGGAGGCTGGCTCCCAGGAGTCGCTAGGAACGCAAACGACTCCATCAGTAACGGGCCACTGAGTTCAGAGTCTCCGACCTACTTCCTCAAGCAACAAGCCTGCCAGTTCCTCCCTACAATCGTCGATCCGTAGACGGTCGGTTGCGTCTACCACCCAGATCAGGGCATCCGTCTTCTCGAAGTAATTCTTCCAATACGACCGTAGGGTTTTCTGTCCACCTACATCCCCTTTGCATTGAGGCGATCAGCCTTCAGCTTAGGGAGAGTGTAAGTAGGATTACAATACAGATGTTAAGTTTGTAACTTTCAATTGTCAGAACTATACAGTGAATGTGGGATACTCAATTGCTCACCCGTCATAATCGATGGTCTTGATGATGAACCCGAGGGTTGGACTGACTGTATTGACATCTTCATTCATGATCCTCTTCACTATTGTCGTCTTGCCCGCGTTGTCCAAGCCTCTGATCGACCTTAGCGTGATCTGCTCCTGCCAACTGAAGTTGACTCACAGCATCAGTATTCGCATCTCCTTGTCCTTCAGACGTGCTTTCCGCAGAATTGACAACATCCTCCTGGATTTGTTGATGAGCCAGCTTCTTTTTCACTGTAAAACTGAAATGTGCCTTCTTTGAGGTGTACGGTAACGAGCAGCTCGCCTCGCTGCTTCCAGTGAAGGTCAATCGCGCTTACTCGTCGTCAACTAAATACTAAATCGGAGTGAATGGGGAAAGCGTGCCCGAACCCTGACGCGCCCCTAATCGCTGTCACAACATCCTCCGCATTCACGTTTCCTCAACCACGACACCGTTTCAACCACAACACCATGTCAACCACAACCATTGACATGTCTTGGAACGCCCCTTACGTCGCCCTACCCAAATTGCGAATGCAATGCGGGCTCCCCCCAACCCTGGGGGACACTTCTTACCCTGAAAAGGGCAAGAAGAAGAGCCAAAAAGGCAACGCAAAGCGCCGCATGCATCGGCGCAATGCCGCAAACAAAGGGGCGAAAGCCCAAGACCAAGCCGGGAGCCCTCAGGCGGCTGAGGAGCCTCCCAAGACTGGTAAGCAATACCTGATTAGCCAAGACAGCAAGACGTGCGAAATAACCTGGGGCACTAATACATGATGTTTCTCTACTGAAGCCCTGGAGCTCGCTGAGCTCGCCGCCAAGGATGCCGAAGGGGTAAGTGCTGATGACGTCTTCGCTCCCCTCTCCCTCTCCTTCCCCCTCTTCCTCGATTTGAAACAAATGATTGTACCGTGTACCTTACATGTGTCAAGGCCGGGCTCGAACCCTGGTGCTAACACTAAGCGATAGCATTCCTTGCCCGGTGCAAACCCTCGAGACGAGGGAGACGAGACGAGTGAATCGTCTGGAAAGGTGGGGATGACGCCAAATTGCCATGGTGGCGACTTACTCGACGAACAGGTCGCGTCGGCTCCTGCAGGAGCAGAAGAAGCACAGCAGCGAATGCGTCGACCCAAAAACCAACTAGCTCAAATAGAAGCTCTACTGCGGACCATGAACTCCAACACCCAACCCACCCGTCCACAAGGCAATCGCCGGGCGAACTTGAGAGGTAAGCTCCATTGACGGCCTTCGCAAGAGCACTTCTTAACTTCAAGCAGGAACGCGTCCTAAGAATGAGAATTCCGAAAATCCTAACGCGTTTCCAGAACCAACACGTAAAGGCGATTACCTTTCTCCATCAGACACCAATCGCCAACGGGCATTTCAGCCGCATCGCTCAGTCGCGGATAGTCCACAGGCGCAATTTGTGACGATGGATGCATCTAAACCCGAGGCCGATCCTGTTCACGTCGACTCCGCAAGCGCGTCAACTGGTCAATTCCCGGTCGCTACAAACGATAATACCGATAGTCAGCTTAGCTGGTACCAGAACACAAACTCGACTACTGATCCTACGACACGAAGGACTACACCAAACATGCACAACCATCGGATTGCGAGTCCAAATACGCTTGTTGCATCTGGTGGTACCGATGTGGGCGTGAAGCCTGTACACCCTTTCATTAAGCCCGAACCCTCTGCAGCCGGCATTTACACGCAAACCTCTACCTCACCGTCTCTGGCTTCATCAAACGTCCAAGTGAGCTCTACTAATACCCCGCAACAAGAGACTACACCCAAGCATCATACGACCGTCCCACAACGCACCACCAAACCATCTTCACCTCTCAAACGAGCATACGATGCAGAAGGGAACTATATCCCGCCTCATATGAGAACACCTGACCAAGAGGCTGAGGTACAACCTGCTGCTAACGAGCACTCCAATCCGCCTCCCTTGAGGGAGATCTCACTGAACCTCAACCAAACGCCCATTAGTCCCAGCGTCAGGCAGGAATCCATGCCCGAACCTGTTAGCGACTCAAAAGACCAGAAGACGGTCACAGAGCCAGCGACTGGCATGGCAGAAGGTGCTGGTAAGACTCATGGTGATACTGAAAAGGTCAGCTCCACCTCAGCTGGAAAGCCTCCCAGTCCTGAGGCTAGTGTCCATACACCACAGAACGTCCCGAGGACCAACGAAGCCGGTCGCGATGAGGTTACCCTTGCGCCTACAGTCGTGTCTACTGTGCAAGAGGTTGTTGAGAAAGCAAATGTTGAGTTTGTTGCAAAGCAAGACAGTGCAAGCTTCCAAACCCCACCAGGACCCTCGAAAGGGACACCAGTGGATGGAAATGCAACTGGTCCCCGTGACGCAGTTGCTCGTGGTAATCATGACGAGAACGTGGCTCAGAGTACTAAGAAACCTCGTGCAACAAGCCGCAGCCCCCATCCTCGAACGCCTCAGAAGTCCATGATCACCAAAAACTCGGTTGGCTCTCCTGGTGCGTCTCCTTATGCTGGTCCGTCCAAACAACCAGTTACTCGGCGCCCATCGCCGTTCGCGAAAGCCAAATTAACTGGAAAGCAACCTCCGGTTGACTTCATCTGGGACGATAGAAAGGCCAGATGGTCAAACAACTCGGTTTTCGGCGGTACTGACGGAGAAAAGCGTGAAATGGAGGATGACGACGATGGGCTAAAGCTCCAAGACTGGGATGGCAATTGGATGCCCGCTCCTGTCGAGTGGGATGCTCGACCATCTTTCAATAACGTCAGCGCCAAATTTGCAGCGTCTGTACACAAATGGGTTGAAGAAGAGTCAGCCAAAGCAGTCTCCATGGTTGATGTGAACCAGAGAGGTTTTCTGGAAGGTGTCTCACTAGGCACCGGTACCGAGAAAGCCTGGGAGATCATCCAAGAGGAAGATCAGGGCGATACTCGGTTGTATCCGGAAGACGATTACACTCCTACAAAGCTGGAACAAACGTCCACTGCTTCTATGATTGCCTATACCGCCAAAGTCGAGGTCAAGGAAAAAGAGCTGAAGGCCGATCGGAAAGCAATCCGTGCTGCCAACAAGGCTCATCGCGAGACATATGTCCCCCCTCCAAACCTTAACGTCCCGAAGGCGAACATCTTCATTCGCCCCGCCCACGTCGGCGACCTTAACCAAATCAAAGACATCTATACCTGGTACATCTCGAACACCGTCGTTGTGCCCGAGCGAGAGGTCTTGGATCGCGCAGCATGGCAGAATCGAATGCAAGATGTCGACGATTGTAAGCTTCCTTTCCTGGTTGCAGTCACGAAGAACAATCGTAACAATCGTAACAACCGCCGCTACACTAATTACCGCGAGATCATCGTCGGCTTCGGTTTCGCCGACCTCTTCGCGGGCCAGTTCGACGCCTTCAAGTATGCCGTCGAGATGCAAGTCTTTGTGCATCACCAACATAAGAGAGTCGGTATTGGTAAGACCTTGGTCGATCGCCTCCTCACCGCGCTCGATCCGCAACACATGTCGCGCAGCGGCACCGAGTTCTTCGCGGAGAACACACTCGACTACGAACAGGGAGGCAGGCGCATCGTCGGCAGGATCTTGGCGACTATCCCATATGACCCGAATGACGATAAAGACTTTCAGTGGCAGAAGAAATGGTTGGCCGAGTGGGACTTCGACCTTGTAGCCACGTTGCCCAAAATCGGGTACAAGAAGGATAAGTTGTAAGTTTTCTACTCCACGCCGTTTATCTCTGCTCCGGGTTCGGTATTCTGACTGACTCTATCTAGCCTCAACTTTGCCTATCTGATGAAACAGACCGGCGTGACCATCGGACCCGGATGTGGGATGTGAAGGATTTTACAAAGCAGAAGGCGATAGTGATATGACATAGCGGTCTGAACGAAGGGACATACGAACGAAAAGGGAACGAATCACCAAGCCTGAATATGCATCTGGACACAGCGGCAGAGCAGCATACAAGCTGGAGAAGACAGGTCGATGGATCTGGATAGTGCAGTACACTTGGAGAACACGCAGAGGATGTGTATTGCACGATTCTCACGTTACGAGGGAAGAGAGGACAGATTGTCAGTTACTCGTAGCGTAGCCAGTAGAATCGAAGCCGTATTTACTGAAGCCTGGCTTTCCTTTCAATGTGAACTACTTGTCTATATTCTCTACTCGTACATGCACAAGTCCTCGTCAACACCTCAGCCACCGCGCCATAACCAGTAGCAAATTAAGGAGACCTCCTCCCATTTCCACTCCCCCACCCCCTGAACCGCCCCGAATCATTAAATCCCCCCTTCCCAGTTCGCCACCCTTGCGTTTTCGTTCCCCCTCGGCTAAGACGTTGAGCCTGCGAAGTCCGCTGGGTTCTACGTAGGACAGTTAACTGGCGGTGGGCTGCAGTGAAGATGGACGGTAAAGCTAAGCAGATTGAATACTCTCTGAGAACATCGGTGGAAAGGGGGAGCGGGCGATGGGATAGCGACGCGTGGGGAGTCAAGCTGAAGATACTATGTTGGACTGTGGGATAGAGAATGAGGATCGTGTTCGGTGCGATGGCTATGGATCTTGGAGACTTGTATTTGAGCTCCGGTTTTGTGGGAGTTGGGAGTGACGTTTGATAGTTATCGGGTGGAGAAGAGGGTCTAGAGTGGAAAGTTGCCTGTTGGGGAGGACTTGAGGGGAGAGGAAAAACAGATCGCAAAACAACACAGAATATTCACTTCACAGTACTCGAGAATGTGATTGAGGAAGTTCAATGAATGTGTGGATATCGGGCAAGCAGAGGAAGTTTCCTGTCATATACAGAGGACGCATAATAATTTATAGGAGAAGGTATTGAAGCCTCCGTATACCATTGTAGTTACACCAGGTATCGAGCATACAGAGGTGGCATGGAGAGGATGATTCTTCGTAACTAAGTCTACATTCATGACAGAAACAACGAAATGGTTTAGGGTAACATTCCCAGATGCGAACCTACGCTAAGGCACTCACCGCCCGGCAGAACGATATGCCGAGTATTTTCTACAACTGATGCAGCTCAACTTTGGGTAAAGTCAAGCCAATCTCACAGGGCAGATAGCAACATGGCCGTCCCAATGCATGCAAACATGGACGATGACAATGACTTCATATTGACAATCTCCGACAACGACGACGTAAGTCCATCGAATTTGGAGGGAGACGAAGAGCCATCCCAATCCGCGCCCCCAACCAAGAACGGTACCAAGCGAAAGCGAGATGCCCAGGACACAAGAGGAGAGGACCGCGCAAAAGACGGGACCACTTCCAAAGCGAAGAAGGCAAAGCGAGGCTCAGCAAAGACTCAAGCGGGAGATGAGTCGAACCCTGAGGACGAATTGTCGTGGGCAGCGAGGGGCGAAGACGATGGAGCTATGGACTCTGATTTCGAGTTTCAAATCGGCGACGTGGACACTGGTGTAGTCGAGGACTTTGACGGTTGGGGACTTGGTGACTCGGCCCGTGAACAGGGTAAGAGTGGTGAAAAGAAAGCTGTGGATGTCGAGGACATCATTGCACGTCGGCAGAAAAGACGTACGGAGAAGTCTACGGCGGATGGTGATGCTGGGGAGCGTGCCGGAACGGATCAAGCGATCAAGGGTGATGGGATAGAAGCTACGGCAGACTTCAACGAGGACGATGACGAACTCTTTGCCCCTGATGGATTCGGTATGGGTGTTACTGGCTCGGATGAGGATGACAGCGCTTTGGAAGGCCGAGAGATCCACGGCAGTGACGATGATGAAGAATCTAACGGAGAGTCGTCGGAGGCCGAATCTGTTGCCTCGCCGGTACCGCATCCGGATGACGTCCCCTCAGACATGGACTCCGAAGATGAGATTGTTGGTCCCGCAGAACTGGCACGCCGAGAAGCTTTCTTCGCCCCTGATGAGCCTACCGTTCCTAGCCAATCCAAGAAGATGTCACCAAATTCTTTTCAGAATATGTCTCTTTCCAGGCCGATCCTTCGTGGTCTTGCCTCTGTCGGCTTCTCTGAACCTACACCTATCCAATCTAAAACCATACCCCTCGCCCTCCTTGGGAAAGATGTCGTTGGAGGGGCTGTGACTGGTTCTGGCAAAACAGCCGCTTTCATCATTCCGATCTTGGAGCGCCTACTGTATCGGCCGAAGAAAGTTCCCACGAGCCGCGTCGCGATATTAATGCCCACGAGAGAACTAGCCGTTCAGTGTTTCAACGTCGCGAAGAAGCTCGCCAGTTTTACCGATGTTACGTTCTGCCAGCTTGTCGGTGGCTTCAGTCTACGGGAGCAGGAGAACGTGTTGAAGTCAAGACCAGACGTGATCATCGCCACCCCCGGGCGTTTCATCGACCACATGCGCAACTCGGCCAGTTTCACCGTCGACACCTTGGAGATCCTCGTGCTGGACGAGGCGGACCGGATGCTGGAAGACGGGTTTGCGGACGAGCTGAACGAGATCCTGACCACGATCCCCAAGTCCAGACAGACGATGCTTTTCTCCGCGACCATGACGGACACGGTCGACAAACTCATCCGTGTCGGCCTCAATCGGCCCGTGCGGCTGCTGGTAGACGCAAGAAAGCAGACCGTCGGCAACCTGGTCCAAGAGTTCGTCCGACTCCGGCCCGGACGAGAAGACAAGCGACTCGCGTACCTGATCCTCCTCTGCGAGACCGTCTACACCGACAAAGTCATCGTCTTCTTCCGCCAGAAACGCGAAGTCCACCGCGTGCGCGTCATCTTCAGCCTCTTCGGCCTCAAAGCCGCCGAACTCCACGGCAGCATGACCCAAGAGCAGGTAAACACCACCCGCCCTCCTCTCCCCCTCCACCAACCCCCCCCTGCCCTCCCCTCACTAACCCGACAACCCCCCCCAGCGTATCGCCAGCGTCGAATCCTTCCGCCACAACCGCGTCTCCTTCCTCCTCGCCACGGACCTCGCCTCGCGCGGCCTGGACATCAAAGGCGTCGCCGCCGTGCTCAACTACGAAGCGCCCCAATCGCACGACATCTACCTGCACCGCGTGGGCCGCACCGCGCGCGCCGGCGCCGCCGGCCGCGCCTGCACGCTCGCCGCCGAGCCCGACCGCCGCGTCGTCAAAGCGGCCGTGCGCGCGGGCCGCGCCCAAGGCGCACACATCGTGTCTCGCGTCGTCGACCCCGCGGCTGCGGACGGCTGGGCGGCGAAAATCGAGGCCCTGAGCGACGAGGTCGAGGCGGTGCTGGAAGAGGAGAGGGAACAGAAGCTGTTGGGCCAGGCGGAGGTGCAGGTCAGGCGGGCGGAGAATAGGGTGCTGCATGAGGAGGAGATTTTGGCGAGGCCGAGAAGGACGTGGTTTGAGAGTGAGCGGGAGAAGAGGGTTGCGAGGGGGGTGGGGAGGGTGGAGTTGA